>VTLG01012055.1_pt1 | contig 10697 bp, 13 predicted proteins | sample 4694571 | NCBI WGS metagenome assembly VTLG01 (sample SAMN12604809, study PRJNA352737) | marine metagenome | biome: ENVO:00000447; feature: ENVO:00000209|ENVO:00000569|ENVO:01000036; material: ENVO:00002151; isolation source: viral sequences binned using virsorter ... | reverse complement strand
TGGAAATGTAGATGCTATTGAAAAATATAAAGAGAGAATGGAAAAAAATCTTGAAGGGTTAGGATGGAATATTATTGCATGGTTAGGTGAAGATGCAGCTTATGATAGTTTAATAGGAACAGTATTATCTGCTGGAGTTGGTAAATCAGCTAATCAAGATGATTTAGAAGAAACATTTTCTAAAGAATGGTGGGATAAAGAACTTTTAGAAGAGAGTATGCTTTTAGAAGAAGGTATTAAGTTTGATAACTTTTTAAAGGATTGGGCTAAAAAAGGAAAACAACCATTATCTAAAGTTAGAAAAACAATGATGAATAAGAATACTTTTTCTGTTGCTAAATTAAATGATTTTAGTGTGGATAAAGTATTTGAGGGTGCTAAGAAAGGATTTAAGGCATATCAAAAAATTATTAATTATGTTCCTGATAAGATAGCGCAGAAATTAGCAAAGACTAAGTTTGGGGAAAAGAAAGAAAAAGCTTTAGTTAAATTAGATGATTATTTAAAAGACCATCCAAAGCTAAAAAGAGTAATGGGTGTAGGCGCAGCCGCTGCGGTAACTTATGCATGGACAAAAATGACTTTCATTGGAGATCCAGAATATGATTTAGATTTATCAGCAGCTGCATCAGCAGCAGCACTTGGAGAAGTTTCCTTTGCAGATTTATTTAGTGGTGAAATGGGAACTAAGTTCTTAGTATTAACAGTTGTCGGCGCTGGTACAGGATTGACTGCACCTTATGTAAAGGCTTTTGGTAGGGTTGGAACAATGGCTGCGGGTCTTTCATTTGGTGCTTATAGAGCGTATAAAGCTCGGAAACAAAAGAAAGCGGATGCAGAAAAGAAAGCAAAAACATCTGCACCAGATACAGTAAAAAATCCAAATCCAAAAGGTAGAAAGAAAACAATTAGTCGTCAAAGTGCAGTTAGGTGGGTAGCAAAGACTAAAGGAAATAAAGCAGCAATAAAATATGCAAAAAGTTTATCAGAGGGATTATTATTAGAAGGTGGAGCAGCAGGACATATGAATCATCCGTTTGATGATAGTGGATTAACATTTGGAGATTTTAAACAAATTATAAAATTAGGGTTATCAGGAAAATTAAATAGAGAAGATGATGTTACAGAAAAATTAGATGGACAGAATTTATTAGTAAGTTGGAAGAATGATAAGTTAATAGCTGCAAGAAATAAAGGTCAATTAAAAGGATTTGGTGCGAGAGCATTAGATGTTAATGGAGTTGCATCTAAATTTGCAGGTAGAGGTAATATTAAAAATGCATTTGTTTTCGCAATGAAAGATTTACAGAAAGCAATTAAAGGATTATCACCAGCGCAGAAGGATAAAGTATTTGGTGAAGGTAAGAGGTGGATGAATTTAGAAGTAATGTATCCTGCTTCTGCTAATGTAGTAAATTACGATGGTGCTTATTTAGTATTTCATAATGCTACTGAGTATAATGAAGCTGGGATGGCTAAAAAAACAGATACTTCTTTAGCTAGAGTATTAGAAGGTATGATTAGACAGGTTAATCAGCATGTTCAAAAGAGATATACTATATCTAAACCACAATTTTTAACAGTATCTAAAAGTCAAAATTTTGCTAAAAGACAAAAATATTTTTTATCGAAGTTACAGAAATTACAGAATATTTATAACTTGAAGGATAAAGATACTTTAGGTAAGTATCATGAAACTTATTGGATGGAATATATACATAATGCATCTAAACAGATGAAGTATAATATACCAAGAAATGTTTTAAATTCATTGACAAAAAGATGGGCATTTTTTGATAAAAGTTTTAGATTAAATAATAAAGTTATTAAACATGAAAAGTTTTTAGATTGGGCTAAATCAACCGATAAAAAAGATATGAAAAGATTACAAAAAGATAATATTAAACCATTTGAAACATTATTTTTTGAATTGGGAGCAGAAATTTTAAAGAATGTAAGTGGATTTCTTGCAGCTAACCCAAAACAAACAGTATCTAAAATGAAAAAAGAAGTAGATGTAGCAATTAAACAATTAAGAAATGCAAAAGATGTTTCTAAATTAGATACATTAAAAAGACAATTAGAAAAATTTGAAGCTTTAGGTGGTTCAAAAGCAATAGTTCCCTCAGAAGGTATAGTGTTTAAATATAAAAATAAAATGTATAAGTTTACAGGAGCATTTGCACCTATTAATCAGATACTTGGATTATTAACATTTGCATAAATTAATAGGAGTTATGAAATGAAAATGGATATATCACAAATTATTTTATCAGGAGCAGTCTTGGTTGTAACAGGAATAGGTGGATGGACAATATCAACCGTAAATGAATTAGAAAACGAAGTTTCGTTGCTTAGACATGAACTAAATGAGGTAACGGAAGATGTGGATGTTATGAAAGCAGGTCTTTATTTAACAGATCCAAATCATAATGAAAGAACTTGTCCAATTTGCTTACATCAAAAAGTAGGATATTAATTAATGGCTGGTTATAGTAAAGAAACAGAACGACAAAATGAAGCATTAAAATCTATTTTACGGGATGAGGTTCCTGAAAAAAGAGCTATGGTTGGGTATGAGGCTGATAAAGAACCAGCAAAGCATGGTGATATAATATCTCCATTAACTGAGATTATGCAAGAAGCAAGAATGCCTTGGTTTTGTCCAGAATGTAAAAAAACAATGGCGTTAAAACTTGATGATAAGATGTGGAGATTATATGGACATTGTTTTGATTGTCAAATAAAAATTGAAACTAAATTAAGAGCTGCTGGAAAATTTGAAGAATGGGAAAAGAATAGGATAAAAGAAAATAAAAAATCTTATGTTGAAGATATGTTGCAAGGATTAGATTCTTGGGAGACTGAATCAATGCCTGAAATTCATAATTCAGTAGGACTTGAAAAAGTTGAACTTCAAAAAGAACAATGGAATTCTAATAAAGAACATGTAAAAAAATTAGCAGAAGATGCTAGAAAATATTTATACAGCTTATTAGAGGAAGTGAATGGTGAGGAAGATGGAAGTATTACAGATAGATAAACAAGTATTTAGTAGAGTAATAGATTTAATAACTAATTTGAAAGAAATAGCTAGAATATATCACGCAGATAATCATAAAGATTTAGAAGATGCATTAGAAGTATATAATGAAATAGAAGGAGAATTATCTAAAATTTTTAATGCGAATGCAGAATATGATTTTGATGAATTATTAACAAGTGTTGGTTTAACTAGACATGGAGAAGCTTAATGCAAAGTTTAGGAAAAATAATTGCTATAATTTTAGGTATGTTAGGATTGAGTTCTTTAGCATCAGGAAAGAAAAAGGCTAAAGTTAAGAAGATAGATGCTAAGAAAAAAGTTGTAAAGAAAAAAATTAAAACAGTTGATAAGAAACTAAAACAGGTTAAGAAAGCACGAACAAAAGCTAAAAAACCTACTAAGAGAAAGAAAATAAAAGACTCTGATAAGTTTCTGAAAGATTTTGCAAAGAAAAAATGAAGAAACTATTAACTATATTATTGTTAGTGTTTACACTTGTTTCGTGTGCCGATGATCTTGTCGTACCCAAATACGAAGAAGATGAGCAGAATCCAGATAAGCCTACAGGTGGAGAAGAACCAAAATGAAGAAACTATTAATGATATTAATGTTATCGTTTGGATTTTCACAAACAACAACTTTAACTAAAGAACAAGCAGACAATCTTGCAAAGAATATACAAGAATTACAAATTAAAGCCGATTCTTTATCTACTTCAGATAGTTTAAAGACTATTGAATTAAATTTACTTAATGAGAAAATTGATTCGTTAGAAGAAGATTTAGCTCTTACAGAAAAGAAAGCTAAGTTAGTTAAACCAAGTTGGTATGAGAATAAGTGGTTATATTTTACATATGGGGCAGTTTTAGGAGCTGGTATAACTGATATTCTTAATTCTATAAAAAATATTGTATTATAATGAACGATCCAATACAAAGAAGTAATCCGTCATATAAGGAAATAATAAAGGAAGAGTATGTAAAATGTGCTGGAGATCCAGTATATTTTATGAAAAAATATTGTTATATCCAACACCCAATAAAAGGGAAAATACCATTTGCTTTATATGATTTTCAAGAAAAAGCCATAGTAGATATTATACAACATAGATTTAATATTATATTGAAAGCTCGTCAATTAGGTATATCTACAATTACAGCTGGGTACTCTTTATGGATGATGACATTTCATGCAGATAAAAACATCTTGGTAATTGCTACTAAACAAGAAGTAGCAAAGAATTTGGTAACAAAGGTTCGTGTGATGCACGCTAATCTTCCAAGTTGGTTAAAAGCAAAATGTGTTGAAGATAATAAGTTAAGTTTAAGATATAAGAATGGTTCTCAAGTAAAAGCAGTTTCAAGTGGTGAAGATGCTGGTCGTTCAGAAGCATTGTCATTATTGATACTTGATGAGGCAGCATTCATTGATAGAATAGAGCCAATATGGGCAGCTGCATCGCAGACTCTATCAACTGGTGGACAATGTTTGGCATTATCTACACCAAATGGTGTTGGTAATTGGTTTCATAGAACTTGGATGGATGCAGAAGATGGATTGAATGATTTTAATTTTATGAGATTACATTGGACTGTTCATCCAGAGAGAGAACAAGACTGGAGAGATGATCAAGATAAATTATTAGGTCCTTCGTTAGCGGCTCAAGAATGTGATTGTGATTTCATTACTTCTGGACAATCAGTTATTGATGGTTTATTATTAGAAGAGCAATTAAATACTAATGTTTGTGAACCAATAGAAAAGCGTGGAGTAGATTCTAATCTTTGGGTGTGGGAGCCAGCAAACTATTCAAAGGATTATATAGTTTGTGCAGACGTAGCAAGAGGAGATGCAACAGATTATTCTGCTTTTCATATTCTTGAAATGGAAACTTTAAATCAAGTAGCAGAATATAAAGGAGCTATATCTACAAGAGATTTTGGTAATATGTTAGTTAACATAGCTCAAGAATATAATGAAGCACTACTTGTTGTGGAGAATAACAATATTGGTTGGGCAGCAATTCAACAAATAATTGATAGAGAATATCATAATTTATTTTATATGTCAAAAGATTTAAAGTGGGTTGATACTCAAAAACAAGTATCAAACAAACTTTATAGGCAAGAAAAACAATTAGTTCCTGGTTTTACTATGTCAATGAAAACAAGACCTTTAATTGTTGCTAAATTAGAAGAATTTTTTAGAGAGAAACTTGTGAAAGTCAATTCCAGGAGATTAATTGATGAATTATTCGTATTTATATATAACGGACAACGCGCAGAAGCTATGTCTGGGTATAACGATGATTTAGTAATTTCATATGGAATTGCACTTTGGATAAGAGAAACAGCATTAAGGCTAAGAGCAGAAGGAATTGAATTACAGAAAAAATCATTGAATAGTATGAATTCTGTAAATTCTGCTAATGGCATTTATACTAATAAAACTCCTGAACAAGAAACTTGGGAGTGGGAATTAAAAGGTAAGAAAGAAAGTCTTGATTGGCTTTTGTAATTAAGAGGTAAAATATGGCTGATACATCATTATTTAGTAGGCTACAACGATTATTTTCTACAAATGTTATTGTAAGAAATGTCGGTGGAAAAAAACTACGAGTAGTTGATACTGATGAAATACAATCTACTGCTAAATCTAATTTGATTGATAGATATACTAAACTTCATAAAGGGATAGGATTAAGTGGTTATAGTGATACTGGATTAATTAAAACAATGCGATTAGGATTGTTTAAAGATTATGAGGCTATGGATTTAGATCCAATTATTGGTTCTGCATTAGATATCTATGCAGATGAATCTACTATGAAAAGTGAATATGGTGAAGTTTTAACAGTACAATCTAATAACGATAATATTAAAACAATATTAAATAACTTATTTTATGACGTATTGAATATAGAGTTTAATTTGTGGCCTTGGGTTCGCAATATGTGTAAGTATGGTGATTTCTTTTTAAGATTAGAAATTCAAGAAAAGTATGGTATTACAAATGTTGAACCACTTTCTCCATATGATATTTCAAGGATGGAGAATACTGATCCAGAAAATCCAGAATATGTTAAATTTGTACAGGAAAGTGGAGATCCACGACATTCAGTTAGTGCCGTTAAAACTGAATATGAAAATTTTGAGATTGCACATTTTAGAATGTTATCTGATACTAATTTTTTACCATATGGTAAATCTATGGTAGAAGGTGGTCGTAAGATTTGGAAACAATTAAGTCTTATGGAAGATGCTATGTTAATTCATAGAATTATGAGAGCACCTGAAAAGAGAGTTTTCAAAATTGATATAGGTAATATTCCGCCAAATGAAGTTGATAACTATATGAATAAGATTGTAGATAAGATGAAAAAATCTCCTGTTATAGATAAAGCAACTGGAGAATATAATCTTAGATATAATATGCAAAATATAGCAGAAGATTATTTTATGCCAGTTCGTGGTGGAGATAGTGGAACATCAATCGAATCAATGCCAGGGTTAACTTATGATGCAGTAGAAGATATAGAATATTTAAGAAATAAAATGATGGCAGCACTTCGTGTTCCTAAAGCATTTCTTGGTTATGAAGAAGGTTTAGGAGCAAAAGCAACTCTTGCTGCAGAAGATGTAAGGTTTGCTAGAACAATAGAAAGATTACAAAGAATCACAGTATCAGAGTTAACTAAGATAGCTATTGTTCATTTATATTCACAAGGATATCAAGATTCAGAGTTGGTAAACTTTGAATTAACATTAACAAATCCATCTACAATTTATGAAACAGAGAAAGTTGAATTGTGGAACAGTAAAACACAATTAGCATCATCTATGATACAAGATGGTTTAGTTTCTACAGATTGGATTTATAAAAATATTTTTAATTTTACAACAAAACAAATTAAAAAACAGGATGAACAAATTTTATTTGATTATAAACAAAAATTTCGTAGAACTCAAATTGAAAATGAGGGGAATGATCCAGATAAAACAGGGCAATCGCAAGGTACACCTGCAGATTTAGCTATGGGTAGAACTGGACACGAATTAGAAGATGAAGGTGGTTCACCTCCAGGCGGATGGGATGGTGCAGGAAAACCAAAAGAAAATCCTAAATATGGTAAAGATGGTAGTGCACGTGGTAGAGATCCATTAGGTAGTAACGATAAAAAACGTGCTAGTAAAGGAATTGGTAATATGGCATTAGCACATTACGATTCAATGAAAAATGCTCTTTCGAAGATGGACAGAAAAGGTGTACAGTTGATAAGTGAATCGGAAGAATTAAAGAAAGAGTATGATAGAGAATTAGATTCAACTAAAGATTAATAGTGTATTTTTAACTATGAATATATTTATAGTTAGGTAATAACACAATAATTATTGGAGCATAGCTATGGCTAGAGTAAAACACTCGAAATTTAAGAATATTGGTATTTTATATGAACTTTTGGCTCGTCAGCTAACAAGTGATGTATTAAGAGATAAAAAAGATGGGGTTGCAGTTGATATTCTAAAAGAATATTTCGGAAAAGATACAGAAATATCAAGAGAATTGGAATTATATAACATTTTACAGAATAAAAAGACTAATAATTCTAAAAAAGCTGAAGATTTGTTAGAAATAGTAATAGATGCTAGAAAAAAATTATCTAATGCTAAATTGAGAAAAGAAACTTATAATCTTGTAAAAGAAATTAAAACAGTATTTGATACAAGTTCATTTTTTAAAACACGATTACCAAATTATAGATTTTATGCATCAGTATATAATTTGTTTGCAGATGCAGGTACTGATAAAGAATTGAATCCAGTAACTAAAGTAAATAGTAAGTATACTATTTTAGAAAATATATCTTATAAGAAAGTTAAAGAAGAAGAAGTTGATGGAGAAGTTTTCAAAGAATTTAAAGAAAGTGATGCTGACGTTAGATTACTAACATATAAGAGATTGGTAGATAAATTTAATACTAAATATTCTACTTTAACAACGGAGCAAAAGAGTATTCTTAAAAAGTACATTTATAATGTCTCAAATAATTCAGAATTAAAAGAATTTATTGGTAAACAATTAGAATCAATTAAAACTGTATTAAAAAAACATCGTCCTCAGATTAGAGATGAAGTTACAAGTATTAAACTTAAAGGCGCTATTAAGAAGATTGATGAAATAAAACAGAAAAAGCATGTTGATGAAGCAACTTTAACTTCAGTTTTACGGTATTATGATTTAGTTAGTGAACTGAAAGAAGTAAAGTGAATTTAAACGCATTTAAGAAATTAGTTAGAGAGTTAATACAACAAGAGCTTGAAGAAGCAAGTGTTTCTTCTGCTACTCCTGGTTATATGACACCAAATGCATTTAGTGGAAAAAAATCCAAAAAGAAAAAAATTAAAGAAGCGGCTGATATTCCTGCGTTAAGAGCAAGAATGAAAGCTGAAATGGATAAAGTTGCAAAACATAGAGATGATGTAAAAAAACATTCTGGTAAATTTGTAGATAAAGCAAAGAATGCTTTAAAGAGACAGAAAGCAGCGCAAGCTAGAGTTGATGCTTTACAAGATAAAATTATAGGTATCAAAAGAGAAAATGTTAAGGCAGCTTTGAAAGAAGGTAAGTATCATGATTGGAGAAACGATGATTCTTTATCTGCTAAGCAAAAAATTGGTCTTTCAATGCGAGAAGTTAAGGGTGCATTGGATGAAATAGATAAACTTATAAAAATGAATGTTAGATTGAAGAATGAAATGGGAGTTGATTCTACATCCTATTGGAAACGAACTCATTCCGCAATGAGAAAAATTAGTGAACGGTTAGTTAAGATAGCTCATAAAGTCGGAAAACTTTATTAATTAACCCATGAGAGAGCCTTGGAATAGTAAGGCTAGTTTAATTTATGTCAAAAAGTTAGCTAGAGCTGGAGAAAATGCAAGTAAATTTGCTTTTATGAAATTAAGAAATAAAACTTCTAAGATAGAGATGCTACAGTTTGTAGATAAGTGGATTAAAAAACTTGAGAAGTTAAGAACAGACATATTAAAGGAAAAGTCGTGAAGTTGGGTGATATAATGTTAGGAAAAGTATATACTGATAAGGATATGAAACCATTTAAGACTGAAAGTGCAACTGATGCACGGAAGGCTGATTTAACTTTACGGAAACTGCTTAATGCAGAGAGTAGAATGCGAAAGCATATGTATGATGTAAAAGATAGAATGCAAGCAGATCCAATAAACCATAAACTTATGGCAGAATTAGAGAAGTCGTATATGAAGAACGTAACTCAATTTATGCGAGATGTAGTAAGAATCGTAAGGAAGATGAAATGAAACAACTATTAGTAGATTATTTACCATTTGAAATATCACCAGAACAAATTACTGAATCGGTTAAAGAAAATAACGGTAAATTAATTGTTAAGGGAGTTTTACAAAGAGCGGAAGCTAAAAATCAGAATGGTAGAGTATATCCAAAAGAAATTTTAATGCGTGAAGCAAATGCATATAATAAAAACTTTGTTAAAGAAAGTAGAGCGATGGGAGAACTTGACCATCCAGAGAGTTCAGTAGTTAATTTAGCTAATGTATCTCATAATATTACTGATATGCATTGGAATAGTGATGATTTGGTAGGAACAGTTGAAGTGTTAACTACACCAAGTGGAAATATTTTAAGAGAATTATTTAGAAATGGTATTAAACTTGGAATTTCTTCAAGAGGAGTTGGTTCAGTAGAAACAGTAAAAGAATCTACAGATGGTGAAGAAGCTCAAGAAGTACAAAATGATTTTGAGTTAATAGCATTTGATTTCGTATCCAACCCATCTACTCAAGGTGCTTTTATGTATCCTATGAATGAGAGTGTAGATAGACAGAATCCAGTAGGTAGAACGTGTGGAGATTATTGTAAGGCTGAAGATATAATTAATAAAATTATGCGTGAAGAATAATGAAAATTTTAGAATCATATACTGAATTAGCTAAAAGTCTTTTTGTGGAAGAAGATGTGAAAGATAAAAAGATTAAGTTTAAAGACAAAGATGGTAATGATAAAGAAGCTACAGTTGGTGGTATTCTAAAAAAGGGTGAAAAACATCCCGCTTATGATGATGCAAAAGCAGTGATGGATAAAGGTAAAGATGGTGAAAAAGAAGAACCATCTGGTAAATTAGGTGCTGGAGATTTTGAAAGAGATACTGATACTACTCGTGGAGATCCTGATGATTCTTGGGATGATGAAGAAGGAAGAGCAAAACCAAAAAGTCCTGAAGAATGGTTTGGAGATGATGAAAGTGGATTAAAGACATATGGACATGAGGGAGCTCCAGAAAGTATTTCAGATGTTCAAGATTTAATATCATTGGCAACACCAACAGGAAAATGGTTTAATAAAGCTATGGATGGAGTAGAAAGTGGTCGTATTAAAAAAATGTCGCAGAGCGTGTTGGATAGTATTAAAAAGGCAGCAGCTAATCCTAAAGTCCATGTTAGTGGACCAGAAGGTGAAGCTATGATTATTAAATACTTTGAGGATAAAATTGAAAGTGGAGATATTGAAATAGTAAAAGGTGAACCAAAAGCTGAACCAAAGAAGAAAAGAAAAGCTATTGGTACTACAAGAAGTATTGGATATCGTGGAAGTA
>VTLG01005149.1_pt1 | contig 10698 bp, 20 predicted proteins | sample 4694571 | NCBI WGS metagenome assembly VTLG01 (sample SAMN12604809, study PRJNA352737) | marine metagenome | biome: ENVO:00000447; feature: ENVO:00000209|ENVO:00000569|ENVO:01000036; material: ENVO:00002151; isolation source: viral sequences binned using virsorter ... | reverse complement strand
ACAGTGATCATGGGTCTTCGATTTAATCTGCGCCAAAGTTTCACCAATGATTTTAAATTTTTACCACTCATTCCGGCCATATCACAAATCTCCTAAAGTAACCTTCCCTGCGAGGACAGTAATTCGTTTGCTACGATAACCATCTCGTCCGTTTGCCACCCTGACCATAACTGAGTGTCGTGGTTGTATTTCAGCCCCACATCCTTGAGCCTCATCTGCACCTGTTTCGGTAGCTCTGACGGTGGCCGTCCTCTCCTCTCGTATCGTATTGCCGCTTTGGGTCGATTTTTCATTTTCCGCTCTATCTCGCGTTCGTTTCTTTTCATCCAATGCACTTCTATCGCAATCAAACTGAGTAGCGATTGTATCCTCGGTGAGCACTTCGACTCGCCCATATCCAGCATCGCGGAAATAACTTTGCAGGCCCATAGCGTAGTCATGTTGCTCACTCGCGGATCTGGTGGAAGATCCTCTTCTGGAAACATTTCTCGCAATTCGTGCAGGTGCAAGATGTTTGGTGGTTCCTCTTTGAAAATCCTTAATTCTTTGATCGGTTGACCGTACTCGTCTTCTGGCATGGTTTGCCATCTCCTGTAGGCATTGGTTGCTGATATGGATATAATCACCATTGAGGGTTTCTAAAGTAAATCGAGGGATGTCTTTCTTTTTGTTACGTGCTAATTTTGGGTTTAAACAGGCCCAGGTCCATCCGTATTTGATGTCTTTTTTCATCGCCATCTTCGTGCCGGACGGTAGCTCTAACTGGTCAATCAAATCTACCGCCTCGTCATATGTATTGGCATGTCCTATCATGTTATCTCCTATGGTTAAAAAGATGGGTAGACCAATGTAGTGTCACTGGCCTACCCGTTTTGTCCCGACTGGCCCCATGAGCAGTTTCCCAATTCTCAACAGTCAGGACATATCAAATTCCTTCAGGTTCTGGTTGCAAAAAAACTTCTAATCTTGGTTTATTTTTATCTATGTGAAACGTATGAATAAAGCCAATAATCCAATCCATATTATCTTCTGGCAAAACTTTAGCCACCTGTAATCCATCCAGAACGTATTTGAGTCCGACAGCCTTATTATCTGGATCAACTCTACGATTTTTTAGATAATGTTCGCACCGTATCCACACTGGCCCTGCCACAGGTTTTAATCCCTGCGACAGAGCTTCGGCGTAGACTGTGTTCGTCCATCGTTTCTTTTCCTTGGCGTAGTGGCTCCAATGTTTTTTTGAGGCAGCAATCACCTGGTTTAACGATGGCAAATCGCCTGTAATAATTAACTTCTGACTCAAAACGGCATGTCCATAGGATCACTATGAAACGCTGTACAGTTAAATCGCTTGTGCGACTCGATAGCTAATCCAGTAGCAGACGATAGGATCGCAGGTAGCAAAGCTGACGTGATCTCAAAATTCAATCCGTTTGCCTCAGTTGCCTTTTTGACATTCAGTATAGTAGTATTAAAGCATCGTAGTTGATGAGCCGATAAACTTTCATATACCCAATGGACGTACGCCTCACTACCCTCTGGGGGCGAATACCTCGCCACGATTTGGCAATCAAAGACTACCTTCTTTTCTGGTGTCACCGTAGCCGTAACGCTGATGGTGTCACCTACCCTCAGATTGTCATGGCGCATTTGATTCATCACGTCTACATGTTTGTCTACATGGAATTTGTAGCGCGTATCGTTTGCGCCAACGATCCAAGGCCAAGCGTCTAATTCGAGCAAAGTGAGTTGGGCGGGAACTCCCGCTTTAAATCCTAAATCCGCAATCGTTTCTCTTTTTTTTGCGTCCACTATAGATCACCCCCTAAAGCATCATCCTCCTTGCCGTAGATCGCTTCGATAGCTCTGTCTGCACTGGCCTCAGCCTCTTCGGATGTCGTGGGCTTAGGAACCTCTCCGCTCTCAGGAGGGATTACGTCAAAACTTTGGTAGCTATAGCCCTTTTCGCCAAATGGAACCATCGTGCGTTTGATTTGTACCGTCATATTTTCTTTTAGTCCGTATTCCATCAAAGCTTTATACAAATTTTTATGGGCGAAAATGGTTAGGCTTTTGTCATCAACTCTTACGGTAGTGCGATACTGAGGTCTACCGTTATTATCCACGTTTTCTGCAAAATCTGTCCAAGCGAAGAAAAAAGTATGGTACTCTCCATCTGGGAGAATATAGCGCGGTTTACCGCTTTTACTTTCGGTCATTTCCTTTTTTTCTGCATCTTTGTGCCACGAAACAATGGGTGGAAAATCCTGCCCTGGTGAGAAATCGGTCATCGTAATAGCTCCTTAAGAAATGGGATTATGAGTGCTGTAAAAATATACATGAGTGCCACAAGTAAAATCCACCTTTGATAATCGTCCAATTTCAAGCAATATTCCTTTCTTTTTTGAGACAAAAAAACGGCCAACAGAGCGTCTCGACCCTGCTGGCCGTCAACCATTATCCATAGGAGGATTAATCAAAGATAACAACTCTCTTATAATATTGCAAGCCTCAATCAATTCAACGTGTTGCATAACTTGCACTGATGGCAACTTCGCCTTGGTTTCTATTTTGGCAAGATATGTTCTGGAGATGCCTATGGTCTTTGCAAACTGTTCTTGGGTTTGTCCTAATCGTTTTCGTATCTTTACAAAATCAATTTCACGGTATCGTTTTCGTAAATTTTCACCTTTTTCTATATCTTTTTGCCCTTCTAAAAATGCGGTCACCGTATCGCGTGAAAGCTCTTCCATCCTTGTCCTTTCTTAAATGTAATCGGTTGCGTTATCTGTTAGCTGATCCTTTGCATCAAAATACAACATGGTTGTGGCTATGTTTTTATGACGAAGATGAGCTTGCACCTGGTGTGGCTTTGCTCCACCCTCTATAGCTAATGTGCAACATGTATGGCGTAGCATATGAGCGGTAATATCTAATCCAATCCGTTTACCATAACCAACTACAATCCTTCTAATCGAATTGGGTGACAATCTCTTTCCGTAGTTCTGGTTCTTGGATAGAGAGATAAAGATATAACCTTCGGGGTCATACAATTCATCTGGATAAGTCTCCCAACAGGCTTGTAGTGCCTCATAGACGCGAGGTGCAATCTTAATGTATTGTTCTACCTGACTTTTAGTCTTAGGCAGCAGTAGAACCTTGTGGCCCCCTTCCTCTATGACGTGCTTCCATTTGGCATTAGACGCTTCTTCTCTTCGTAAACCGCCATACACTAATAGGATCAGAAGTGCTACATCCCTGACAGACTTAATCGGATTCTCGTCATTGCTTGCGAGATCGATCATGGATTCAACGTCTTCACGACTAATCGATTTGCCCACAACAGATGGTTCAACCTTAAAGTTCTTAATCAATTCCATTGGACTTACTTTGATAATCCCTTTGGCTACCATACGCCTAAAAAACTGGCGCATGGCAGAAAGGCTACGATTAATCGAACTGGCTTTTGATCCGTTCTGGTGCAAGAGGTTTTTATACTCTTCAATCTGTTCCACTGTGACTTCTTTGACTTGCTCACTTGTTATAAACTTTTCTCCGGTGAACAGAAAAAAGGCGGTGATATCATTTTGATAAGCACTTCTGGTTGCATTGCTGACATCCTCTGACGCAATCGAATTGAGGAACGAATGCAACTCATCGGCTTTAGGTTTAGGTAGGACAATAACTGTCATTCGTTGTCCTCTTCCTCTGCTATGCCTTCTTCAGCAATTTTTATCATACAGGATAGCAATAGCTCTGTGTTTTTTAACACACGCTTATCGATCATTTCCTTACGCCTCTTCCATTCACCTTTACCACAGTTTCGCTCCATAAAGCTATTCGCATTGACTTGGACTTCCATCAGATAATCTGAGTCTAAATGAGTCAACAAAGAAACAAGGGGCGATGCATATGAAAGCATGTGATAAGCAATGTCGTAGCAAGCTACATGTAGTCCACCCTGATACTCCTTAGAGTCCTTATCGTGTGTCGGTTCATCATCTGGCACGTAACGGGCCTGATAGTCACCATCGTGGTCATCTAAATTACTTACCATCTATCCACCTCTCTTTCGGTTAATGATTCCATATATGACGTTATGAAGATTTTTGCCGTTTCCGCTTGAATGGCATTTCCAATAGCTTTGAGGACAGGTACTCTGTTGGTAACCCCATCAGCCAAAGGCTCAAGTAGGGGTTTAATTGGGTACCACTTTTTATCTCGCAACAAGATCCAATCTGTATCCCATTCTTCGTCAGCCTGATTGTCTTGGTCGTTGCCATGTTCACAGGGACAAAATTCGCCAGTTGACCCATGTGCGCTCTCTTGCCCTGTTCCAGTTTGGCTATTGTGTTTGCCACATCGTTCTTGCCCTTGTAATCCCTCATCGTTGGAGTTGGATACACTCCTTCGGGCCACACTGACAGAGCCACTTGTGCTATCAGGCATGGCTTGCCCCTCTTTAGTTGACGATTCGCTTCCTTCCAGAAACTGTCTCCCATCTCGTAACCCTTTGCCGTTGACGTTACGTAATTGCCCTTCTCCAGTTGATCTATTATCACCTTCAGTGCTGATAGCTTGGCCTGATCTGCCAGACAGATCCCGAACTCCTGACCTGTCTCCTTGGAATACCTGACCGCTCTTCCGTTTTTGTTGATCCTCACTGGTCGTGGCCCCCCTGTCCCGTCTGCGCACACTGGAGTCGCATACGTTCCTTTCTCCAACCCAGTACACTCTTTGTCTTTGGTGTGGGCTTTTCGCGCTGTGTGCGCCAAGAATGATCGACCCAACGGAGTAGTCACTCTTTTCCAAGTCTGTGTATACACCATCGAGCCAATGCTTCCCGTGGTTCGAACACACCTGTTCTCCAAGGATTGTTGAAGGCGCACACTCCCTGATGAGGCGGTAGAACTCAGGCCAGAGATGACGCTCGTCTTTAGCTCCAAGTCTGGTTTGTGAGGCTTGGGAGAAGGGTTGGCATGGGCAACTTCCTGTCCAAACAGGTCTGTCATCGGCCCAATCGCTTTGTCTGAGTGCGTAGAGCCACACCCCGATCCCTCCAAAGAAATGGCATTGGTCGTATCCTTGTAAGTCGTTTGATTTGACATCCTTTATGCTCCTGTTGTCTATTTGTGCGTTTGGGATAATCTCATCCTTCATCAATTGCTCTAACCAATGGCAAGCGAAATCATCAATCTCATTGATATATATCTTACTCATTAAGGGCATTCTCCTTTTTCAACCGATTGACTAATTTACGCAAAAGCTTAGGGTCGATTTCGTGTTGGTGCGCTACATGGTCTACAGTGCGACAGTGGGCCATCATGCTCCATGGGTAGGCTCTGGATGGTTCACGGATTCCTTTACAGCAATCATATTGGCTGTCAGGATACCATCGACCACCATTATCGAAACGTCCGTCTGGATGGCTTTTGCGACTCTGAAGGTCAAGACAATGTTGAGCTAAGAGTCTACGTTTTTTTGTCATCCTAATCATTTTTTTTCTCCTATCCGTAGTTGAAATCGCTTGTCCCATAATACTCTTTTAATGAATACCAGATTTCATTATGGTCAAGCACTTGACCTAATGCAATCGGATCGGTTTTATCACCCTCTATCAATTTTTTAAGCTCAGTCAAATACTCTATCGTACTCTCTGGGGTATTTTTTTTGATTTTAATCGTAATTGATTTAGGCATTTATTCCATTATCCTTGTTATAGATACTTTGATTGCGTTTTTATCTAAAACATCGCTCGCTATATCCTTATACACACTAACACTAATCACACCCCTGTTGTCGGTGCCTCTGTATTCCTGCAAAAACGTCCGTTGGATCATGTCTATAATAGGGTCAAGATGAAAGTGGTTGTCGTAATCATAATCGTCTGTGATGTCCTTGCCGTCCATAACACAGAGATTTATATCTTGTAAATTCCCGCCAGAATACGACCAATCCGTTTTATCAATTTTTTGCTCTTTCATGTATCTATATAGCCTGTAATGCATGTCAACATTTGCCATTTGTTTTCTCCAATAAAAAATACCACCCCATGTCCGTAGACATGAGATGGCATGTAGGGTTACCTACTCACTACCCTCTTCTTCATCATCATCACTAAGATCGTCACTGAGATCAGACAAGCTTGTCACGATCAGATGTTTGTCCATCCATTCATTGCTTGCGCCTGTCTCCTCCTGTAGCTTTTGTCTGAATGCGTCCTTCCATTCAGCTTTTGCATTAACAGTCACTTTAGCCATGAGATTCCCTCCTTCCTTTGGTTAATGGTTTAATAGTTAAATGTTGCTTCAAACTCTCTATTTGATTGTTGTTCTTTTCTTTGTCTTTCCATCCGCTCAAAATCACCCCAACTACGGGCTGTATCCTCATCTACCAATTGGACGTTTTTTGATTGTTTGAGAATGCTCTCTATGCCACATGGTGTTGCTTTATACTCATCGCCATCAGCTTTCATCAATATCGGTCTTTTTCGATTACGCGAACGATAGCCCACAATCTCATACTGTTTGTTTTTGTATTTAAATGTTGCCCCTGCCCATTGCCAATTGTAATATTTCAAGTTAGTGAAATCTGGGTGTAATTCATGGGACTTGCGATCTACTTCTACTGATGTGGTTTCAAACGACCATTTCGCATGTGACTCTGAGTGCCTACAGCGCAATTGGGCAACTTCCACACCATATCGTTCTTCTAATGCATCCTTGACGGCCTTCTCGATTACTATTGCCATCTCGTCTACTTTTTTCTTCTCCAAAATTATCTCCTATGGGTTAATGGTATAAAAAATCATCGAAACTTCTCTCGATGAGGTTGTTCTCAATGTACAATTGTGCATGGTTTTTGATGCGTTGTTCAGATGGATATCCTCTATCCGTTTTGGGGCTATCGGTCTGTCTTGGATTGTAATCAAAACTACCCGTATGACCTATCCCGTCAGATGAGAGTGTGTCAATGGTCCACACCTGACGATCTAATGTTTCCCATGTATCGAGAGTCACCACTACATCGAATGTGATTTTCCTTGCGGTTGAGCCAACCTCACACATTTCATCCGCTACAATTTTAAATTTATATGTCATACTAATGATTTGAGTCAACAATTTTAAATACGTGAGGTAACTCTTTTACCATGTAGCGCAAACGCTTTTGATGACCACCTGCCATACTTTCAATAAGCTGAAATATCATAGGTTGCACCTCATCCCATAGCTCATCCTGACCCACATGATCTTGACTCAAGAATCCACCCAATTTAACAGCTAATTTGAACTCATCTTCTCTGCTTAACATCTGATCGAGGTCAGGACAAATACCGTCATCCTTCTTTGCCATAATCAAAATCCTTTCTATGGTTTTAATGGTTTGGGATGTAAGATAGGGACACATTGGATATAGCGCAAGGGGGGGTAATCAAAATGGCGTAATCAAAATCGCCTAATCAAAATGACCTAATATACCCCATTTTTTCATAAATTAATAAAAAAATCATATAACTATATATAAAAACAATAACTTACAGCATTATGCCTGGGTGATTAGTGGCCTAAATAGTAATAAAAACAATAACTTACAAAGATCACCGTTGTTGTTAATTGGCCATAAATTGGCATAAGTTCCTATAAAAACAATAGGTTATAGCCCCCGGAACTTTTCTCTATACATTATATGCTTAAAATTGTGTGATTAGGATACATTTTGTGCTTGCTTTTATTTTTGATGTACCGTTAATTAAAGAGTTGGCAATAATGCCGACAAAAAACCATAGGACGGTACCACATGAAATTATCAACAACTCGCTACACCAAAACGGGTAATTACTCAGCTGAGTGGCATATGATTTACTTGGAACCCGTGAGAGATAGCAAGGGTCGATTTACCAAACAATATCGACTCAAGACTACTAGCGATTTTTGGGGGTTGATTGGTGTTCAAGCTACCTTACTTGCTTTTATTTGTTTGGCCATGTTTCAATGAATCGCCAAACTGAAGAGCGCTTAAGGCGCAAGAAATTTCGCGAAAATTATTGGGCCAGAAAAAACGAAATTAAGGCCAAAAGAAAATTGAAGGCAATGTCGCAAAATCCCGAATTGTTGCCGATTTATTATACCATTAATTCTATAACCGTGGAGGAATAACAATGACAAATAACGCGAGTAGCAATGTCACAGTATTACCCGCTTTTGGACGCGACTATAAAAGCAAAAAAGCTATGTTGGAAGATTTCAAAAATAACAAAGATTTTGAACACAGAAATCTTGACGGGTTTTTGTCAAGTGGAATTGCAAATATTGATGATTTTGCAAGCGATTCCGCTTGGTCAACGCTACAATTCAGGTATAAAGATTTAGCTAAAACCTTCCTGATTTCTCGCGCTCAACTTGAGGAACTATGAGCGATAACGCACTCGATTATGCTATGATAGTAATAACAATAATAGCCTTGATAGTTTACGCGATTATCTAACAACAATAACCCACACTATAGGCCCATGAGAGCTAATAACTCTTGTGGGCCTTTAACTTTTTAAAGGAATACTCATGGAACTATTTACTCGACAAAATGGAAATACCAAAATGGCTAAGGATAGGGGTAGGGCTGAGAGTGTAATACTACATCTATCGCCATATCTTAAAAGTGGTCGTCAAGTCTGTAGTTTCGCGGATCAAGACAACACAGAATACGCGAAACAATACGCCAAAAATGGCCAGAATGTAGCTGTAGTGTTTAGAGACTTCATACCCCACAACTTTTGGGATACGCGAGTTATTGACGCGACTACAAGCGATCTAAGGCCACTGGATATATCGGGTATTATTTGCGGATTAATAACTAAAGGTATAGCCAAAAAAACGAAACAAAAAAAGCTTAATTGTTGGCGTTATTGTTTGGATCGCTCAGGTCGAAATTTTCGCTTAGATGATAGTGAGATTACCCAAATTGACAGAGCGCGAAAAAGAAAAACGGATTTTTATTTTGACGATAGAAAAAAATTTCTAAGACAGTTACACCACGAACTGGAACTATTGGAAATTCGGAGCGCGAAAAAACAGAAGCAAGGCTATGTTCGATTAAATGGAACTAGCGATATTATTTGGGAACGAATAGACAGAAGTATATTTGATAGTCATAAGTCGATACAATTCTACGACTACACCAAAGTGCCAAATAGGGACTTATCGACCATAGACAACTATAGCTTAACCTATAGCCTACAAGGTATCTATGATCCCACTACAGAGAGTAGGATATAGTGGAAGTAATTGTGCTAATAGTGGTAATACTGTGCATAGTCATAGGTAACAGTATAGACGATTAAACAGACGTTTTGACATAAGGTACCCTTGCAGGCCTTTATAGGTTTGTAGGGGTATTTTTACGCCTAATTTGGGCCGTTAAGGCTTTTGACAGTTCATAGTTGAGTTAAAAGCCTACAATTATACAGAGTTTTATCTGTGAGAGTTCATGTAATATATTGACCCGGTGAAAATAAAAACCAAAATAATACGCCACTTTCTTGGTCCAGTATTCACACAAAAATAGTTCAGTTCGGAATTGGTTTTTGGTTTGGTTTTTGGTTTTGGAAAGTTTTGGTTTGGTATGTTTATCCAGAAACATATGCAATTAATCGTATAATCTTTACGCGATTAAAGTATTAAGTTACACAGCTAAGGCCCTATAAGTTACATTATCACGCCTTGATTTACTTAGGTGTATAACAGCCGAAAGAAAATGTAAATTGTTGTTTTAAAACGACTTGAGGCGAAGCAGCCAAGCGGCGGCTTAAACAGAAACGAACCCGTATATACTCACAGACACGCGCCCCCTGTATTTTACCATTTTGGAATTGCGGAACTTGGGAAGTATTTGCTCTGTATAATTTAGGAATTAATGGAATTGATTAGAGCGTTAGATTCTTTGGAAGTTACAGCGGTAGCTTACCCCAGGAGATTGTTCCTGTGGTTTATGTCTGTTTGCTGTAGACGGAGGAGGCGGTTAGCCTCTCTCCTGTCTTACGCTTTTTCCCTCTTATGACTTGATCGTCACGTTGAGTTCCTCGTATAGCTGCCGAAAGAGCGGTGTGTCGTTCCGGCTTGCAGGCTACTTGTCGGTTCTACACCGAACCGTAGGTCACCTCTCCCTGCTTTCAGCCAAGGTTTGCCGCTGTTGACCTACCCCCTGGTAGCGGCTGTATCACGGTTTGTAGAGCCAGTGGGGTAGCATCGCTACACTCGTTCTCTACAGATCCGAATTGTGGGTGGAAGATAGGGGGGTGGGTTTTGTTTGTCAACCCGTTTTATTTTTGAGAATCCCACGTTTTTGCTATAATATTTTTTTTATATTGCGTAGATTTTTGTTTTTGCTACATTTACGTTAATGATAAGAGAATACAAAGAAAGTGAATGGCCTAAAGACCGCTGGCCCAACTTTTCGCATTCTGAGCTAAGTTGTTCACAAACGGGTATGTGTAAAGTGGACGATGAGTTTATGGATAAGTTGCAGAAGTTACGTGAAACGGTAGGTAAGCCGTTGACGATTACTTCGGGTTATCGGTCTATAGATCATACGATTGAGGCGGCTAAGATTGCGGATGGTAAGCCTGGTGGCTCTCATACTACGGGTAAGGCGGTAGATGTGGCGTGTGAAAGGGCATTTGCTTATCAGGTTCTTTTTGCTGCT
>VTLG01010831.1_pt1 | contig 10699 bp, 7 predicted proteins | sample 4694571 | NCBI WGS metagenome assembly VTLG01 (sample SAMN12604809, study PRJNA352737) | marine metagenome | biome: ENVO:00000447; feature: ENVO:00000209|ENVO:00000569|ENVO:01000036; material: ENVO:00002151; isolation source: viral sequences binned using virsorter ... | reverse complement strand
ATCTCTAGAGCTTCTGCAAATTGTGCGTTACCTTCTCTTCCAATTTTAGCTTGAAGAGTCATTATTTCTGCTCTTTTTAGTTCTCCAGCAGCTATTCTCTCATTGCTTCCTCTTATTCCTACCATACGATTTTTTTCTTCGTCAGTCATGTTTGCAAACTCTTTCTCAAGTCTTGCTAACTCAGAAATTGATTCGTCAACTGCTGGGCCTAAAAGTTTTCTAACTTGAGGGCCTGCTTGAGATATTAGTTTACCTATTTCTTCATCAGCAGTTCCTTCTAATATACTTGAAGCATCTCCAACAGCTTCTATTTCTGTTGCCATGCTTTTTAAATTAGTAAGTAAAACAGATACACTTGTTTTTGGAAAAAACTTTTGAATAAATTGACTAGATGATTTTTCTACTTCTTTTAAAGTATTTGCAAAAGAAACAGTTACTCCACTAAGTTGTCCAAATTCTTTGGCGGCTAAATCTAGTCCTTTTGCTATATCTTCTATGAACTCTCCTAATTCTGCTTTTGATAGTTCTTTTTGAAGTCTAGTAAAATCAATTCCACTTTTTTCAGGGTTTAATAAAAAGTCTCTATAAGGTTTAAGAGTAAGTGCTTCAAGTAATGATTGATATTCATTACTTTCATCGATTCGTGATAAATTTTGAACTCCTCTAGTTAATTCATTTACTCCTGTTTCACTAACATCTCCTAAAGCAGCTGTAACAAATTCAGGTATATTTGCAAATTGGTCTTTAAATGTACCAGCAAAAGCTTCTGCACTTCTAGAGAGTGCTAGTTTTGAAGTATCTATCATATTATCAAATTTATCAAAAGGTGTATTAGGATCTCCTGTAATAATAGCAGCAATAGTATCAAAATTATCTCCTCTGTCTACTCCAAATATTTTTTCTCCACCTGCCCGTACTTTATTATATTTATCTTGTAGGTCGATACTTTTTCTTAACTCTTCATTTATTTCTTTTATGGTATTACCTATAATTTCATATTCTCTTTGTTGTCCTATTGCTGATGGGAGTACTCCACTAATAGCTTTTTCATATTCTACTGCTTTATCCTTAACTCCCTCTAATACTTCATTTAATACTTTAACTTGTGCATTATAATCTTTTAATTCTTGAGGACGAAATATTCTATCAAGAACAGCTGCAAGTGCTCCTACAACAATTAATGCGGCGCCAATTGCAAAAATGTACTTAGAAACAAAAGTAACTACTAATTTAAGAGCGCCACCTAATTTTTTAAATTGTTTAGATAAGAAATTATTTGCTTTTCCAAAAGAAGTGGTTGCTGGTGTAATATCATTTAAATCATCAAAATATTTATTAACATTTTCACTATTAGCTTTAAGTGCTGCTCCTAAACCTATACTACCTACTGTTAACTCTGAAATATTATCAGCTTGTCGAGTTGCTAAATTTGAAGTTGCTATAGATCTATTTGCTATTAATTGGGCTGCAGCTTGATTTTGCTCCGCTAACATAAGTTGTTCTGTAAGAAGAATTTGCTCTCTTAACTCTTGCTGTTTTAATTCTGCTGCAGCTCTATCTTTTACATTATTTGCCTTTAACTGAGCTGCTCGAGCTGCTTCTGACCTTTTTAAACTTGTAAGTGCTTTTTGAAAATCTATAGTTGCATTCTTACCACTACGAGCTTGTGCTTGAATCATTTTAAAATTACCAGCACCGCCTTCAAAAGCTAAGAAAGCTTCTTTAGAAGCAAGAAGTATATCATCTGCTGCTTCTACTGAAGCTTTTGCCATATCAGCTGCTGCTTCAGCGGCTGCTCTTGATACTGCTGCTTGGTTTCCTAATGCTGGAATCATTTGAGTTGCAATAGTTGAACCAAAAGCTACAATGACACCAACAAGCGCCAATATATTATTAGATAAAAATTCTACTACAGTATTTAATTGAAGTCCTTCGTTTACAAAAGTAAAGAAATCTTTTGTTAAGTCTCCAAACGCTGCCCCTAATTTTTGATAAGGAGTTGGGTCAACTGCTTCTGCTATTTCACCAAACTTTAACTCACCTTGTTCTAGGATTGCGTTCATAAATGCTTGTCTTCTTTCTAACTGACTAAGAGCAGTAGCAGGTTTTCCTAAAGCAGCTGCATAAGCTTCCACTGCATCATCAAGTCTTACCATAATACCTAATTCATCAAGAATTTCAGGTTCTAGTTTAATCGCACCTCTTGTCAATCTGTCAAACGCATCTGCTAAATCTCTACCTAATGTAAGAGAAGCACCTTTTGCTATTTTTGCAAGACCTTCAAGTTCTCTGGCTCCGAATCCGCCTGAAATACCCAAAGCAGCACCTCTAGAAGCTTGTTCTAGTGTCAGTGCTCCGTCTGTAGCGGCTCTTAAATTATCTGCAAGTACTCCTAAAGACCTACCAGATTGTGCTCCGATAAGGTCTAAGCCTTGACTTAGTTGTTGAAACTCTGCTGCTCGAGAAAGAGCACCAAAGGCTGCTGTAGCCGCAAAGATATTAGCGGCTAGCGTCGCATAAGCACCAACAAGTGAGGTTCCTCCACCTCCCCCGTCTATAGTTTGTGCTAGTTTTGAAAAATTCTTTGTAGAGTTGGCAGTTTGAACTAAACCTTGTTTTTGACGGCCATAACCAATCTGTTGTTGTTTAGAAAGATTTTTTTGTGAATCAGCTGTTTTATCTTGAGTTTTTCTAAGTTTGTCAGTTTCTTTCTGAATAACAGAAATATTCTGTCCTTTTTGAACTATCTGAAACTCAATTAATACTTTATTATCCGCCATATTTATGTTTATTCTTTATCTTGTCATGCTCAGCTTTTATTCTATCTTGAGAAATTTTTACTTGCCTTGCATCGAGCCATAGTATAATATCAAATATATACTCTTCTTGGTGTTTTTCTATACCAAATTTATTTAATAAAAAGTTAAAATTAGTAAAGTCTTTTCCTACATAACCTATATCTGGGTATACTCTGTCTCCTAAACTATAGTATAAACTAAGAGTATTTACAACTAAATGTGGAAAATCATTTAAATCCAAAGGGCATTTATCCCAGTCAGGATCTTCTCCCATTTGTTCACACATATCTAAGTACTGAGACTTAGTCATGCCTATATCTTTATTGTCCAGATACGTCTTTAACTTTTTGAGTAGGTGTTCCTTTTGGCTTTGAGCGAAAGTTTTCTAAATCAAAGACTACCTCATTGAGCCAATTATCAAATTCTTGAGAATTTTCTACTAACAATCTTGCATTATCTTGTGAGAAAGGCATTTCTACTTCTGGGTCTTGTTGACTAATATCAACTAGAATCATTTCTTCTAAATATTTTAGTTTTAATCCTTTCCAATTTTTTACAACTGCTTCTGAAAATTCTACTAAAAACTTATTTTCATCTAATTCTTCATTAAATATTCTAAGTTTTCTATCAAATTTATTTGTTGTACATCTTTTTCTAAGTGCAACTAATTCTTTTCTTGAAAGATTTGCAAGTTCTACTTCAAATCCTTCCATACCTGGGAAGTCAACCCAAGCAGTTTTACTGTCTACTAATAACGATTTTAAATCCATTTTTTCTCCTAATATGTTATTATTGTTCCTAAATCCGCGGGACTAGTAACTAACCTATAGTCATAAGTCTGCGTAAATACCTCACCTTGAGCAGTTCTTTTGGTAAACATGCAACCACTTAGGTTTGCATCTAAAAATACATTTCCATTTGGTCTTAATGTTTTTACTCTTACTGAAGTATTAGTGTTAAATGTTTGAAACTCTGATTGATTTGGTGTAGTAAAAAATTGTGTTATATTACCACTAACCACTCTATCTTTCAAACTATAACTCGAAGGATACATTGCATTACTAGCTGAAGTTACACTCAAACTATTTTGTAATGTTTCAAAAGGAGTCCATTCTATATTATTTTGCACTTGTAATGTAGCGCTTTGTAGATTACTGACATCAGAACCACCTACTTCTACATCTAGTAAGGGTTTTAATACAGTTCTTGTGGAGCTTGCAGACTGCAAACTACCAGGAAGTGAATAATTTTCATCTCCTACTCTACTTAGTTTTTTAGCGTTACCACTTACTGCTAAAATAACATGGGACTCTCTTGTGAGTCTAAACTCTCCTTGAGTTATCACACAACCCTCTAATTTTAAAGTTTGTGTGTTTGAGACTATATACATATCAAAAGATTTTAATAGTTGTTCTCCTGATGATGTGTCATAGTCTGTTAAGAGGTCTAACACGATTGATTCATCTTTCTCTAAAGTAAGATGAGTTTCAAAACTAAAGTTGGCAGGATTTGCTTTAGTTATACTTGTTCCCTGAAACATTTTAGTCTGATCGTGCAAAGTCTTAACTTCGTATGCATCTTCCGCAAATGTTTGAGAAAAAGATAAAGCGGGAGTAATCTTTACATTGTATCGATTACTCCCTTGTACTATATGGAGCTCGCTTTCTCTAAGAAAGTTAAAGCCCGACATGTTAACTTACAGCGTTACTACCGCTTGCTGCGTATCCACTCTCTGAGTGTGTTGTAGAACCCTTGTATTTAACAACGATTTCGTCTCCAGCAGTTCCACCTTCATCAAGGCCAGTACCGACTGCTGCAAATTCGATATTTGTTGAGATAACATCTGCAACCTCAATTGTTGGGATTGACAAATGTGCTTTTGGTATATCTAACTCTAGTTGAGGGTTAGTACCTGAAGCATTTCCTAAGAAAAGACTCATATCGAATGATGGGTTAATTAATTTATCAGCTGCTGACATGTCTGAAAGTAGCTGGTTTGACCCGTTTGTTTTAGTATCTAGATAACAAGTTAAAGTACCTGATATTTGTCTAGCACCACTAAATGAACCTATTGGTTTGTCAATAACACCAAGTGTTTCTGGTGTTAAATAAGTAATATTGTTTGCAATAGTTAAACTTCCACCTGTGATAGCGATATCATAAGTTCTAGTGTCTAATCCACCACCTGCAGAACCCCCACCTTGTTCAGTAACTGCTAGAGTTAACTGTGATAGTTTGTTCCTTAAGTAGTCTGCATCAGTTGTTGATGTAGTATCAACATAACTAAACTTCTCGCATCTTGTAGGGTCAGTTGAAACAGCATCTGTTCCAGATGGTTTTGCATGCACTGCTTTTGAAGGGTCTTCAATAGCACTTGTAACTTGGTCAATACTTGTACAGTTACCTGACCAACTTAGTGTTGCAATACCGTCAATAGCAAAATCAATTTCTACCTGATTTACTTGACAATCATTAAGTCTGTAAGTTGTATTTTCTAGTGCAAAGAAAATGGATAGTTTTAGCAATTCGTGATGGTCACTTCTTTGGAAGTTTACATCTGCATCAGTTGCATCACAAGTAATCGCTGCTGCTGAAGTACCTGAAAGTGCCCCGCCTGTAATATCTTTACCTGCGATTGCTGCCCAAAGAATGTTTTCAACCATGTCATGCTTACCAGAAGTTCTGAAACTTGCAGAACCGTGTTTAAATGGTCTTGCATAAGTTTGGAAAGACCACTCACCTGGTGATAATGAATCATTGAATCTTTTTGAACTTCTTCTTGGTGAAGTACCAGCTTCAGTAACTGTGATATCTGAAGATTCGTTTGCTTGAGAAAAACTATACCCATCTAATACACCAATTCTAAAAGTATTTGCGTCGTTTTCGTTACCAATAAATAAGCCTGTTCCTGTTCTTCCGCCTTCTGCAGTAGTACCAGAGGTTACTCCGTTAATAGTAAGGATTAGACCATTTGCACCACTACCTGTAGAAGCAGTTGAAGTAACTGTGTTGTTATCTGTATAGCCTGTTCCTCTGAAGTTATTTGGAATAAATACCTCAGAAACAGCTCCACCACTTACAGCGGCGACTATACATTTAAAACCAGTACCAGAACCATTAGTTGTACCAAAAGTGATTATGTCACCTACGGCATGACCTGAGTTTGTACCAGCTATTGCATCAACAGTTAAGACATTACCTCCGGCAGCTGTTACTCCATTAACTGAACTAACAAATACTTTGGTATTTCTCGATAGATTTAAAGCCATTGCTTTCTCCTATTTTTATCTTTGGAAAGGACTCCGCGTGATTTTAATCAGCGTTATCGTTTCCTAGTATCGTACAATAATAGTCATTTCACCAATTCCTAACGGTTCTACGACTCCTTCATCAGTACTAACTGACTCCACATTCATAGATGTTGTCTTTTCATTTGGGTCAACACTATCATCATACACCAACGCATCGTTCTCGTCGACTATCTGTTCAATATCTTCAAGTAACAATGCTAATTCTTCTTGAGCATCTTCTTCATTATGAACATATGCTCTTATTGTTAAAGTTAAAAATCTCCATTTAAATCCGCCAGGTTGATATTCTCTTTCTTCATCACCTGCTACTACGCAGACTTTTGGATATTGTTCTATTTCATCTAGAAAGAACATTTTTGATGATACATTTTCAAATACATTACTATTGAAAGGGTGATTACCATCAATCTCTTTTATTTTTGTTGCCATAGCATCGGCAATCTTTTTTCTTTTTGTTCTGTAAACGGGCATTATACTCTCCTAAGTGTAAATTGAGCCTCTACATGTTTTTGTGCTAGATTTCTTATACTCTTTGCTATTAGAGGCTTTGGATTATACCCATTAGGCCATTGTTTAATTCCTAAATTTTCAAAAGTTTGATAAGGATCCAATTGATATGAATACTCTCCTATTAAACTTTTTGGGCCTTCTCTTAAAGTGTTTAAAACTACTGAGTTTGAAAATCTACCTGTTCTATTTATTAAAGCGGGTCTTCCCATATTTCTTCTAACTTCTGCTGGAAGACTTCTATTTATCTTTCCTTTTAATGCCGTTAATGAAATTGTTTTTTCTTTTTTGCCTGATTGACTAATTCTTTGCTCAGGTAAAACGCCTTTAATATCTATAACAAAAGGAGTGCTTTGTGTTCTTGCTATTTTTTCAGGTTTTATTAACTCAATATTTCTTTCTTCATTCTTAAATGTTTTTGCTTTTGACTTAACTGTTTTCTTTAAATTTTTTCTTTTTCTACCTTTAGTTATAGTTGTTATTACTTCTTTAATTACATCATCTGATGCTTGTTCAGCAATTGGAGTACTCATAGTTCTTTTCGGACTTAGTGACTCTTTGTCTTCTTGAATTGCTTTATTTACTGCTTTTATATACTCTTTTCTAACATTAACCATGTCTGTTTTACCAAAGTTAGGGTTCGGTCCAAGAAATATTGAAATAACATTATTTACTTTATATTTCTTTGCTCTTGTTTTTACTTTCTTTTGTAATAATTTAACCCCTAAAGCTTTAATTACTTGGTCATATAAATCATGCTCTTTTAACTCTAATCCTGCATTAAATTGAAGTTTAGATTTCTTTAGTGCTTGTATTGTTTGTAATGCAGTAGTTGTAGGTACATCATGTTCCTTTTGCACTCCTGATCTAAAAGCACTATAAAGAGTTGGAGAAGTTCTACCTTTTCTACTTCTTACTCTAGTCCTTCCCGGTAAATCTGATGCAAATAAACCTGCAACCTCATATTGAAACTTATCCCACATTTCTTGTGTTAGATTATCATATAGAAGTTTTAAAGTTCTTTGTCCATTACTTGCAGGTCCAGGTATTAAAAATAATAGTGACCAAGTTTTTGGCCTTTTTAATCCTATATCACTAAAATTAATTTGATACATAGGTGACCCAGTCATTGTCTTACCTACTGTATGTTTTTTAAATCCTGTACCTCCAATAATATTGTTTCTTTTTGCTTCAAGACTAATCTTTCTAGCAATACTTTCCCACATCTCTTTAGTATTAGAAGCAGAATAGTATTTTACTTCATCAGGTGTCAACAACTTATTAGTTCTAGACCTTGATAAAATTAAACTAGTTCCTTTTATACAACCATTTATTAGTGCATCAGTTCCCCAAGTAAATTCAACTAAAGTTGTGCCTCCAAGAGCAGAAGGAAAAAATTTATTTTTAAAATTTTTATTTTCTCTAGTTATAGCTGCTCTAACATTTTTTTCTATTAATTTTTTTGCCATTACTTATGTACCTTATAGAAATCAAGTATTCTTTTTATATGGTCTGGAAATCCTATGTTCTCTCTCAAAGTAGTTGAGACTTCATTTCTAATCTGTGCTCCAGATATTGTTAGCCCTGACTTTCTTTCATCTTTAAGATAATATTTTACTAAATCAAAACAAGCAAGTTTTAAATCATCTGGAGTACTTGCGTAACCTGAACGATAAACAACCTTTACTGCTTTTGGTCCCATTGGAAACGCTTTGTCTCCTGTAGCTGTAGTTCTTCTTACTAAATCTAGCCCAGTGTCTACAATATACTCATATTTTCCACTTGAGTCTGAATTTTCTGTAATTAAAGTAACATAACTATCAGATTGACTTTGCCTCTCTTGTACTTGACTTACACTTACTAAAGGACTTTCATCTACCATTACTGCAGTAGTAAATTTATCCTTTATATCAAAGAACTCTGTTTTATCTGAACTATAAAAATCGACAAAACTTGTTCCACAGTATGTTTTTACTGCTTGACTTATGGCAGGAACAATCACATTAATTTTGGCGTCCTCATTGACACCTTTAATGCCTGAAAAATCCTTATATTGTTGTAAATTTATTAAGTTTGCCATAATTCATAAAAGTGAGGGGATAGGCTCCCCTCCAGCCTTACTTTTAGCTATTAGCTAGCTTTGTAACTTCTGATGTGAACAGATGTTGCACCGTCAATCATGTCGGTAAAGCCGAGTCTTTGTGAAGCCACAAGTACTCTTCTTTGGTTTTCAACATCATAATCTGATTCAATTGTTACGCCTCTTAATCTAGGCATTACATAGTTTCTAGCATATAAAGAAACTGCGTGGACTTTACTTACAGCTGGTGCTGCAAATTCGTCAACTAGTAATACTCTTGAGCCGAACACTTGTCCGATTTCACCTGATAGCTTAGTAGCCATGTCACCAACTAGGTTAGCATCTTGGAACTCAGCATCTTCTAGTAGTTCAAAATAACTTCTTTGTGAAACTAGATAAACAACTTCTGATGGATTAACACCATATTTACCCATTGCTTTTCTCATTGCTAACAAATCAGTTGCAACTAGTTTGTCTGTTGCAAACGCAGTTGTTGATTGTGTTGAGTGAGAACCAGAGCTATTATCTTGTGCAGCTAATTGGATTAAACCATCAAACGCACCTGATGAATACACACCATTAGCAGAGTTGTTACCTGCTAAGATTGCATTCTCAATACCTCTTGCATGAGATCTTACCATTGACTCTCTAATGAGTGGTAAGATTGGCATAATTGCATCTTCTTCAGTCTCATTACCTATGAAGGATTTTGAGATTAGTTTTACAGTTGAAAGAGTTTTCTCTGTTAAATCAATACCACCTGCTGAACCAGGGTTATATGCGTCGCCTCTTTCAGACAAGTTACCATGTGGTGAAGAACCACTAGCAGCTTGGTTTGCAGTAAACTCAGCATATCCTGAATCTGGTAGGATTGGGATAATCATATTTGCAGAAGTCATTGGTATCTCTCTGAATAGAGGTGCTAATACTAATTCATTCTGAATGTCTCTTTCGATATTTGTTGAAACAACTTGTTCAAAGTCTGCACTGGAAACAGCAACACCTGAATGTGCGTTTACTTTTTCCATTAAATTCTTAGCATACTCAGTATCGTTTCCTTTACCAGTAGATAGACCTAAGAATTTTGCGTCCATGATGTCGTTTTCAAATGCTTTTTTCCAGTCGCCTTGACCAGTCCTATCTGAGAAAATTCTTTTTGACTCTCTGATATTCATGATTTCTTCTGATTTCTCAGATAATTTAGCTTCAAGTTCTTTTACGACCTTGCCTAAATCTTCATGCTTTTCATTGACTCTTTTCTCAACATCAGACATTAGCCTTTCAGCTCCAGATAAACCTGCTTCAATCACAGATTTTTGTTCTTCCTGTTTTGCTTCTTGAACAGCCTTTTCTTCAGCTTCGATTTCTGCTGCTTTTTCTTCAGCTTCAATCTTTGCTTTTTCCTCTGCTGCTTTAAGTTCTGCTTGCTTCATTGCGTACTGAGCAACAGCTTTTTCAGCTGCATCAGCCGCGAACTTATCAAGGTCGAACTCTGGAGAAGTTTCAGGATTCATTTTTTCTTCTGACATATCAGTCTCCATTTTTTGGGATTTCTCCCCACTTGGCTGCTCAACTTTCACAGCGTCTGCTGAGTCAACTGAGTTAGCCTTTATAAATTGCTTTTTGAATTTTTCATAGTCTTCCATGTTATCAAATGACTTTGCTAAAGAGAATGTTGCACTCTGATTGCAAGGTACTGATACCACTGATACTTCAAATAATTCAGCGTCCTTTATTTTATATCCGTCAGTTTCGGTCATATAATCTGCGTCCTTGACTCTGAAGCCGACAGAAAACGCTCCAAGGACACCGTCTTTAACTAAATCTTTTATTTCACCTGCTGCTTTAGAAATTCTACCTGAGATTTCTAAACCTTTGTCGGTTACTTCTAAACCTGTTGCTCTACCGATAGGCTTATTGTGGTCATGATTAAAGAGTAATACAGGATTATTTTTAAAATTTTCTAATCCACCCTTTGTCCATGCCTCGCTTTCGATTATATC
>VTLG01003288.1_pt1 | contig 10700 bp, 17 predicted proteins | sample 4694571 | NCBI WGS metagenome assembly VTLG01 (sample SAMN12604809, study PRJNA352737) | marine metagenome | biome: ENVO:00000447; feature: ENVO:00000209|ENVO:00000569|ENVO:01000036; material: ENVO:00002151; isolation source: viral sequences binned using virsorter ... | reverse complement strand
GTTAAGGAGTTAGATTCAGAATCATATAGTGAAGTCGTTGCTCATCTTTTAGATAAACACGAAGTTTCTGCATGAATAGGATTTCATTAAAATCCTTTGTAACAATTATATCAAGTGGCAGACCTGAGAATGTAAGCAATATGCGAAAAAAGGTTGGCCCTGCAACATGGATAGTAGGCAAAGGGGAAGAGCAAGCATATCGAGATGCAGGTGCAATAAAAGTAATTGAGGGAGGAGGTCTTACAGAATCCCGTAATCTCGCATTAAAATTAGCATTTGCTAATAATTTAAATTGCATTCAATTAGATGACGATTTAGAAAAGATAGAGTTTGTTATATCTAAAGAAGAAAAGAAAGAAGTAAATTTTTCTCAAGCAGTTAAATATATGTTAAGAGAATTAGATAATTCAGATTATAAGTTAGCAGGAGTAGCCACTACAACTAATCTTTATTTTTTTCACAAGGCATTCCATTATGACGCTTTTATAATTGGTTGTTTTCTTCTAATTAAAAAATGTCCATTGTTATTTGACGAAGGACTTACACTCAAAGAAGATTACGATTACACCCTTCAACATTGTGAAATATACGGTGGAGTACTCCGTTGTAATAGAATTATGCCACACTTTAAACATTATACTAATAAAGGGGGAGTCGTAGAATATAGGAATCCTAAAACTGAGCAAAAGAACATTAAACGATTAAAACAGAAATGGCCTAAATTTGTAAAGGACAATTCTAAACGAGAAAATGAAATATTAATCAGGTGGAAGAAGGATGAAAAGGATTGAAGTTAAACGCATTCCTAATTTTAATCCTAAGAAATACAAACGAAAGAAAGTGGCAACAGCAGATGGGCCACTTAAGATAGACGAACCTTGTGATGTTTATTGTGGTAACGAACATATTATTTCTATTAGAATGTTACCTAAAGAATGCCGTGATGTTGCTAAAGAATTAACAAGAGTTAAATTTGATTGGAATCAGAGGACTGGCGGAGAAAGAACATTAAGCAGGATATTTGGTTACGTTCCTCGCAGACCTGTCTTTATGAAAAACTTTTGTTCTTCTACTAATATGCACGAAGATGCACCTGATGCTTATCGAAAGCTGGAACTATTAGCTGATACTGTTAATCAAATGTATAGAGAAGCTTTAGGAAACACATGGCAATCACATAACGCAACTACTGAACAAGTACTTGATGATTGGAGAATTAAAGGAACTGTATTTACTTCAGGTATAGTAAACAAGAATAATGCATTAGTATATCATTATGATAGAGGTAATTTTAAGGACGTTTACAGCTGTCAAGTATCATTTACTAAAGGTCTATCAGGAGGCAATCTACTATACCCTGAATTTGGTTTCCACTTAGTATTACCAGATAACAGTGTTACTTTCTTTGATGGACAGAAATACATGCATGGTGTAAGTCCTATACGATTAAAAGATAAATATTCTTATAGATACACTATTGTTTATTATTCACTAAAGAATATGTGGACTTGTTTGCCAATTGGTGAAGAATTAAAGAACGCACAAAAAACTGAAGCAGACAGAGCTAAAATAAAAGCGGAGAGAATAAATGCCAAGATACGATGATAGAGTAAGAGAAGAAGCCAGAACATTATTCCTACAAGGATTGGGATATAAGACAATAGCAAAGAAGTTAAAGGAACAACATAAATTCAAACTTTCACACACCACAATTAGCAGATGGTCATTGAAAGAAGGATGGGGAGATATATTAGATAAACAACGAAAGGTAATATGGTCAGAAACGAACAGCAATGCAACCCGTTCCATTAGCAGACACATTAAGACCCTTCAGGCAGTGCAAGCTAAATTCATATCTCAATTGAAAGAACCCCAGTATGAGATAAGGCCACAAGAGATGGTAAATATTATTAGATTACTATTACAATTAGAAGGTGCCAAGAATGTTAAGGACACTTTAATAGAAGAGATAGCTGAGAAGCTACCACAGGCAATGGCAAAGGCAGACATTCCTCAAGATAAAATAAACAAGACAATTCGATATTGGGTAGAGACAGTTCGGGATATGGGATAATGTTTAGGATATGCGACAAGGAAACAGGAGAAGTTCTTTTTGAAACCATGAACATTGATGAGTTATCTAATTACCTCGTAGGCAAAGAGATGATATATCTAACAGCACAACCAGCAGAAGAATGGATAAAATAGAAGGAATAGACAAGTTTACGCAACTCTTCCTTTCTAAAGGATTAGTAGAGGGAGACGTTGAGTTTATGGATTTTGCTAATGATGTATTGTCGGATTTTATGCAAGCAGAACCAAGTGCTCATGTTCCACTTGCTGAGATGCATGAAGAATGGTGGAACCAAATAAACTCCAATTTTAATTATGCAGGTATTATCTGCGCCAGAGGGCATTTGAAAACCACCTTCGCACTTACATATTGTGCTTATATGATGCACAAGAATCCTAACTTCAGGGCATTATACATATCCGCAACATTAGACCAAGCAATTGATAAGATGGAACAATTCGAGGAAATATGTAGCAGGTCATGGAGATTGAGGGGACATATCAAAGGGCCAGAAGATTCAGGTTCTTGGATGAAGAGTGCAAAGTATTTCAGGAATGGTAGTAGAGTTAGGGCAGCATCGGTTGGGAAAGCATTGGAAGGGCCACACGTTCATCTAATAATAATGGATGACGTTCTGGAAGAATTTGCACGTAATTCGGATGCTAAAGTAATTCATTACATTAAACGAGTTGTAATGCCCATAAGATTACCAGAAGGTAAGATACTACTAATTGGAACACAGAAGAGAATAGGTGACGCTACAGACTGGATAAGGCAGAGTCCTGATTGGACTCACGCATGGCATCCTGCACTTTTAGAAGATGGAACTCCTCGTTGGCCTGAATATTGGACAATAGATAGATTAGAACAAGAACGACATTCTATGGGAAGCAGGGCATTTGAATCAGAATACTTGCTAAATCCTTTAGACCCTGAGACAGCAGTAATACCTTGGGGTGTTATCGAACCTTGTTTGGATAATGATATGGGTTTTGAGAAACCATTAGAAACCAGCGACATAGTAATAGGAGTAGACCTTGCAGTAGGTTTAGATGCCCAAAACGATGAGACGGCATATTGCGTCTTAGCTTACGATAGGACTACAAAGATACGTCAAATTATATACCAATGGACTGGTAAGGTTCAGGCTGAAGGTGCTGGATGGTTAAGGTCACAAGTAGATAATTTGGTATCATTATCTAAGAAGTATAATCCAACTATAGTAATGGTAGAGACTAATGGATTTCAAAGATTAGTGGCTCACGCTGCTAAAGACTTGGCAGGTCTACCAGTTAAAGGACACAGAACAGGTAGTGAGAAGCATCACGCACAGATAGGAATCCCTCGTATAGCCTTGGCAATGGAGCAAAATCTTTATATAATCCCTTGGCATAAGTCTGTAAACAAAGCTGGCCCAATAGGTAGTCGTAAGTTAGTAGAGGGTCTCTCCAGATTAATGTGGGCAGAGAACGGCAGACTGGATGGTCACACTTCGGATGCAGTAGTTTCACTTTGGATGTGCGAATTGGCGATAGATGAAATGGAAAGTCGCGGACTCCGAATCACGTCTTGGGATTCAAGTATTTTATGATTTTATCTATGGACTACTCCCAAAAGGTATATATAACCCCACTCCAATAATGTTATACTGCCCCAAGAGAGGCGGACAAACAAACATGAACAAAAACGAAATGGTCGGAAAGAGAGTTAGAGCAATAGTAGAAGGCAACTTTGAAAGCAGAGAAGGAAAAGTTACTTCAATAGGAAATGCAGTACTTCCAATCCATGTCACCTTAGATGGAGACAACTGGGAAACTGATTTCAGAGCAGATGAATTGGAGGTGATTTAAGTGGAATGGAAAACACTAAGAAACGGACAGACTATGGTTGGAGACTTCCGAATGATACAAAAACCATACAAGGGAGTAACTATAGTTGCAAGCAACCCTAATGCATACAAAATGAACAAAGGTAGTCATTATGGCATTCACAAAAAAGGATGCAGAGACATTAAGAGAGGGTTAAAACAATGGACACAAGGGTTCGGTGGAGCTGAACCAAACATCAGTATGTTAATGCATTATGATACACTTAAGGATGCTTTACCATCATGTGTCCCAGATTACGCATACGATGATAATATGTATGACGACAGCATTACAGAATGTGAAGAAGGAACACTTAAAGCTGGAGATGAGAATGCTTTTGTTTACGTTTACCCATGCTGCAAAGACGCAAACTGCGGAGGTGACTAAATGATTTGTAAATATTGTCGAGACCACACAAACATGACTCTTGCAACTCTTACTAATGGTAAAATTGGTTATTTGTGCAATGAATGTGGAGGAGAAAAAGAATGAGAAAGATGGGTGCAAAAGAATTAAATGAGTATATTGATAATATCGTTGCTACTATGCCTGAAAGTTTCCAAAAGGCAATTAACGAACCAGACTATCCGCCAGAGGAAAGAGTAAAGTTCAATATCGCTGACTGTGAATTGGTTGGCTTTAGTCTTGGTGAAAAAACATGGAAGATAAAGAAACATGATAAAGAATAATTATTACAGCATATCCAAGAAAGAATGGAAAACCTGTCCTGAATGTGGCGACCTATTAGGTAAATACGAAAGATTAGGAGAGGATAACATACATTGTAGACATTGTTGTACTAAACTGAAGCATGGAGTTTCAGACCCAAGCAATTGCTTTAAGGGCTCTGTTATTGTGATTGATGAATGAAAAAGAAACATGCACCATCACAAGTCGCATTTCTAAGCATGTGTGGTTACGAGGCGACACCTGCCGAATACGATATTATGAAGAAACGGAAATCAAAATACGTAAACTGCAAGAGATGTCAGGATATACTCCATCATCGGAGGTCAATGGGAGTATGATTTGGAAATTCGATTGCCACAGTTGTGGACATATATTTACCGTAAGAAATAAACATATAACAAAGGAGAGATTTCTGGGGAAACAGAAAAGAGGGCGACCCTACATAAATTGCCCAGTGTGCCAAGAAAAATTGGCAGGAAACATAACGGAGAGAAAAAAATGAAACATAACACATTCGAGAAATTAGACAAAGTAGAGAACGTAGTAAGGAAGCATCTAAAGGATAGTATAGTTTGTCGGGATAATACGACACATCTGCATTACCTTATCTTAAAGGAGTATTACAAGGCCACAAGTGTAAAGGGTAGGAAATGTGAGGAGGAAGCGTTTTTATCAGACCTATACGACCTTCTACACTATGCACCAAATGCTGAGACTATTCAAAGGTCAAGAAGGAAAGTGCAAAACAAGTATAAGCAATTTCAACCAACAAGGGCAATCAAAAAGCTACGAGAAGAAATGATGGATGATTACAGCGATTACGCAATTGCTGATTAATTATATAACCCTTGCGGATTCGTTTGGGAAGGTAAAAACGCACAGGTTTTTTAATTCTATCTATGGAACACTGGCATAAAGGTTATATAACCCCCCCCTACTAATTGATTGTTGCTTAGGCAGCAAGGACTCAGAACAACCAGCAAACAGGTGGCGACACCAACGACTGCTGGCTCTGAACCTTAGAACCCAAGCGCCCCGAAACGAAATAATGACTTAGTTCCTGAAGGTTCGCAAGAACAGACGTGACGATGACTAACATAACATAAGCGAGTTAGCTGCTAAACTTCCAGAAGGCTTAGTTTCCACTGGTTAGGTCAGAAGTAGTTTCTAAAGTCTATAAACTGGAGTAGGTAGACTGGGGCGTTTTGACATTCGCAAAACCGTAGTGTTGAAAACACGCTATCTACATGGTCTGTAAAGATGAGTTAGAGGCGTAACTGGTTATACTCAGGCAAGTGAACCAGCAGAAGATAGTTGTGTTTTCCTGTAGGAGTGTAGCTCAGTTTGGCCAGAGCATCTCTGAAAATGTCAAAACCATTTTGTGAAATGGAATTGGCGTTGTGTAAACAGGTAGTTTTCGGTGTGGCAGCCGTGACCTTACAATTAAGTTTGTTTGGTCAACTCAGGCAGAGGATGTGATGTCCTCTCACGAAGAAATGCCCCTGTTGTTAAAAATAATGTGGAAAGTAGTTTAGCGACGAAACCCTTACACTGAATTGTTATGGAGAGGTCGTGGGTTCAAATCCCACCACAAGTCATGCAGGATGGGCGGATTATCAGCTCATGACGTCACGATTTATGGAAGATACATATTCTAATCAAATATGTCAGTAATTAATTCAACCATAATGGAGTATGTGAAATATTCGAATATTTTCACGATAGTCGGCAACCCAAGAAGCTACGGTGAATTACAGTCATACGCAAACGGTTTTCACGAAAGCTTATGTAAAGCACTGATAAGTGTGGGCGTTACAATTTGTTTCCAAATTAATCGGCATGTTGATGTCGTTAACTGGCAACAGTTGTCGTGAAATTAAATTGTGAAACACCCGACCTTATAAATCGGGTAGCATACTCGACTACCAAGTCCTTGAGAAGTTGCGATTAAGTTCGTGTACTAAGGGTCACTGCTTTCTGAGATTAGCTATCTCAGTCAGAGAGCCGTTTGTCTGACACCTTTACAGTATCGGAGCTGTTTGTTTGCTCTACGATTTCCCTGCTCAGGGGTTGATACACGGCTGAGTTGGGTCTGGCCTACCCAGTCAAAAACAGGCCAATATTTCTAATCGAAACATCCAGTGGACTCGTTTAACCCCCCATTTTCACATACAAAATCTTTTTAAGTAGCATATTTTAACTACTTTCTAATGGCAAGGCTTGAACTTAAAGGAATCCCAACAAAAGTAAAAGAGGATGTCAAAGTCTTAGCCAAGACACATGGCGTAAGTGTTGCCAGATTCTTAGAACCTGCTATTACAAATTATATTTATAAATCCGACAACAGAGAAAGGCTTATTAGAGCTAAGAGGAGTGACCCTGACTGGTAATGGGATTATTCGATTTTTTTAAGCCGACGCCTCGCAAATCAGGTCTGCAAAATTACTTAGATACAAATATGCAGAAAGAAGCCAGAACACCAGTTTATGATATGGCCCCAGCAATGGGAAGCACTGGCCCAATGAGATTAGAACCTATATTTGATTTACATTATTTAGAAAGACTTGCGGAACAATATTCTCATCTTCAATCTGTTATAACTAAGATAGCATCTCAGACAGTTGCCAAAGGTTATAGATTGGAACCATTAACAGAAATGCCAAGTGAAGACCAGAAGCGAGTTCTTGAAAGGTTATTGGGCGACCCGACCAATGGCGAATCTGATATGACTGGTGAAGAATTTTGTAAAGCTATAATTAGACAAGTGGAAACTTTTGATGATGCTTGGATTTCTATTGTTTACGATTTTGTAAAAGATGAAAGTGGAAAGATATTAGGAAAACAAATCAATCAATTATGGGTTGAAGATTCTAAACACATGAGATTTAACACAGATAGATTTGGTAAATTTCAAGATACCGACTATTTCTGTCCAGAATGTAGAAAGTCCAAAAGTGGGACAGTCTGTGCGGATTGTGAATGTAATCTTCAATTAATAGCTTATACTTATGAAGATGCGGAAGGCGATATTCCTTTTGCGAGAGATGAAATTATACATTTCAACAAATACTCTTCAACAGCTCGGCTCTATGGACAATCGCCTATTGTGGGATTAATGAAGAAAATAGAAACAGGATTAGCAATAGAATCGTATCAGAATAAAATGTTTAGATTAGAAAGACCACCCAAAGGATTCTTAGATATTCCTAATTTAGATGAGAACGCACTTAACAGACTCGGAGAATATATTGCGGAGGAAACCCGAAGGAACCCTAATTTCGTTCCTATTATCTCTTCAGGCGATGGTTCTTCTGGAGCCAAGTTCGTTCCTGTTATGCCTAACATCGGAGAATCAGGAATGTTACCTTATCTGGATAAAATAAATGCAGACATTAATTCAGCGTTTGGAGTAATGCCTTTAGCTGTTGGTGATGTGAGTGGAGTTGGTGGGCTAAATGCAGAAGGAGAGCAATTGTCAATGATGGACAGGACAATAGACGAAACCCAGCGTATGCTTCAGGAAGGACTATTCAGACCATTGTTAGATATATTACAAATAACAGATTACGAGATAATTTTTAATGACATTGATGAACGTAATGAACAACAATATCTTGCCAACATGAGAAGCAAGGCTGACATAATCGCAGCATTCCAAGCAGTCGGAATAACAATAGACTTGAGTGAAGAAGGAGAATTAATATTTCCAAACACCGAATCAGAAAGTTCGCCAATGTCGCAGGAGCCAGTGGCGCAAAGCGAACCAGCAGATTTGTATCAACCTTAGATAACAAATTAGTAATCACGTTAAAGCGTGAAGTTAATTTACTAAGAAGAGCAACAACATTTAGCGAACTTGCAGAAATGTTGCCAATGTTAATGATAAATGTTACTAAAGATTTAAAATTATTAGTAGAAGAAGAAATGCGTGATGCATACGTTCACGGATTTAAATCCGCAGCAGAAGAAAACAAAACCAATATTATTTCTAAAAATGGGGGGCTAAACGAGTCCACCAGCGACTTCGATGCACAATCACTATATAAAGGAGAAAGATTAGCGATTGATTTTGACCAAGAAGATGAGGATGCGATTCGGGCATTAAACAGTGGAAAAGTCCAGACAAATATTTACAGCGAATTAAATTATGAGTTGTCTACAAAATTAAATCAACAAGTAAATAATGCAATAGTAGAAGGAAGAAGTATTCCTAATACAGTTTCTGAAATGCAGAAAGTTTTGAACACTGAAACTTACAAACTAACACGTATTGCCAGAACAGAGATAATTAATGTTACGAATGAAGGCAGGTTAGCATCCTATAAGAAAATAGAAAGACTACGGAAAAAACCATTCAAATATACATTGGTTGTGGCATCTGGATTGAGAACTTGTGATGCGCACAGAGAATTAGACCGCAGAATCCCAGCAGCAGGATTACCGATGGATGATTTGATTCAACTTCAACAATCAGTTGGGGCAAGTCATGGTCTGGCTTTACGAGGCAATTCTTTATTGCATCCAAATCAAAGAACTGTATTGATGAGGGTTCCTTGAGAGAAATAGATTTTAAAATTATAGAAACATTGGAAGAGCTTATGGATGCAATGTTAGGTGAAGCAGAAAAGGCAACGGAAGAAAAGAAAAAGAGAATGCCCGATTCCATTAAAATTAACATCTCAAATGATAAATACGGGCATCATGGTGATGGTAAAAAAAGAGGCGTTAAGTGAGATTCCCAATTTTAGTATATAAAAAAAGTTACCGCAACTCTCCAGTTTTAATGAAAATGGGGGGGTTTTGAATGGCAAACTGTAAAAAGTGTTCAGCAAGTGGAATGCGGGTTCATATCCTGAGTTCTGGATTTTGTCAAGAGTGCCAAGGTGAAATGGAGTGGAAGAATGGAGACAGGATTCAAAGAGAGCAAGTTGCTAAGGCTCATAGAATTGCACATTATGAAAAGGCCAAGAAATACATTGACCGAAAATGGAAAGACAAATACGGAGACTCTTCTATTGAAGAAGTATTAAGTCATAATGGGAATTGAAATTAAAGGCGACAAAGAATTTAAAGCATTACTACAAAAACTATTAGCGCAATATCCAGAAGTTTTAGACATGGCACTGGATGATACTGCGGATGCTATTTCTTTAGCAGCTCAACGAATAGTTCCCGTTGATACAGGAAGATTAAGGAGTAGTATTAATGTTCGGAGAGAATACCTCGCTAAAACTATCGGGACTAATGTAGAATACGCTGCATTCGTCGAGTTCGGGACTCCTATCGGAACAGGTGAGAATGGTGGGCCAATGCCATTTCTTAGACCTGCGTTTGAGACAAACAAAGGAAGAGTATCTGAATTTGTTATAGCTAATCTACCATAAAAGTATATATAACCCAACAATAATAGCCGATTAGCCCAAAGGCTGGAAAAATAAAAATGATTAAAAAACTAATCGGAATAAAAAAGCAAAAAAATAAAGTAAGAAAGAGTCAATCCTACAAGAAAGCAGAATGGGAAACCATAACAGTAGCAGGTAAAGAATATAGGGTTCAAGTATTGGGAACCATTGACCTTAATGACAAGCCAGAAGATATTGCGGATGCAGATAGAGAAATACAGAATTGTGATTTAAACGTGGAGGATGAGAATCCATTATGAGTGACAAACCAGAAGAATTGTATAATAAATTTAAACAATTAGTTATTCATTATCGGAACGAATGTTTTAATTTATGTGGACAAAAGAAAGGTAAAAAGGTATGCAAAAGTGAAGCTGAAATAACGTGGAGACATTATCAATCAGTTTGGTTTTGTTCTAAATGTGGAGATGGTAAGGCAGATTACTATAAATTAGATTAAAATTATATAACCCATGCGGAAGTGCGTTGTAGCACAGAAATAGATAGAAATGCATAAGTTATCTATGGAAGCATACCCAATAGCTTATATAACCCTTTGACAATAACTATAACAGTGCCCAAAAGAGGCACAAAAGGAAAACAAAAAAAATGAACGCAATCAAAATCGTAATGGCCCCAATCAGATTCTATGTGGCAGCATTCAAA
>VTLG01000418.1_pt1 | contig 10701 bp, 23 predicted proteins | sample 4694571 | NCBI WGS metagenome assembly VTLG01 (sample SAMN12604809, study PRJNA352737) | marine metagenome | biome: ENVO:00000447; feature: ENVO:00000209|ENVO:00000569|ENVO:01000036; material: ENVO:00002151; isolation source: viral sequences binned using virsorter ... | reverse complement strand
TGCTACTGGTAACGTTACAAACCAAGCTGTACAATTTCAAAACAATGGAGCACCCAGTAGACAAATAATGGGTCCAAATATCAGTTGTAATGGTAGTACTATGACATTCTCCCCGTTTTATATGGGGAATCATACTACTCCATTCGATGAGAATATGGATCAATCGAGCTATACTGTAGCTGAGAACTGGGGATTCCAAGTTAATTTTATGGTTCCATTAGATGGATCTATTGTAGAAAGATGTAAATCAATAGCAGCCAGGCAGGAAGCTAAAATGGCTCTAGACTATGAATTAGTTAGAGCTAAGGAATGTGCGAACCTTCAACAAAAAGGTTTTATGATACTGCCTGGTACTCGTGTATATCATTTATGTAGTGATATTATTCCTATCTCTGCATTTAAAAAAGCAGAAGCTGAAGTATTAGCAGCTAAAACTGCATGTCAACCTAAAGAAGAATTTAAATTCCCATGGCAGAAGAAAAGGCCAAAGTGTCAAAATCAAAATCTAAAAAAGTAGTTGCTGTAAAATCTAAAAAAGTTTACGGTAAAACTTCAATTAAATCCACTCGTGGTACATTAGATAAAAAACCTTAATCCCCTTATAACAATGATCGTATTAATCAAGCCCATCCTATTCGCCTTCTTGAAGTCAGATTCAGTAAAGAAGCTTGTAGTAGATTTATTAGAAGCTTATGTCGCTAGAACTGATAACAAACTAGACGATCAAGCACTTAAAATTGTAAAAGAAAAACTATTTAGTTAAAACAAATGAGTCACCATAATGACGAGTTCAAGGAACCTATAGGTTATTATCAATTAACCTGTACTGATAATGATCAGAATGTTTCTATTCCTTGGGCACATAGATTAGTAGAAATCTATGTAAGAGATAAAGATGCTAGAATTGCTTTTAATGAGTCTTCAGGTTCTACTACTACATTTGTAGCAGCAGGTCAGAAGTATAAATTTAAATTACCTTGGGATCAGGCTAATCTAGCTAATACTAAGATACATGCACGTAATAATGCAACTGGTCAAGAATCAAACTTAATGATTATTGCATATAAAGAGGATTCTTAATGAAAGAAGCCACTAATAATTCAAAATTAAAAATAGGGTAATGAATAAAAAAATTACACGTCATCCACCAGGTGGTTACTACGCACCACACATACAAGGCAGAGAAGATCCTTTCAAAGGTTTAACACCTCGTCAGAAGAAAATCAGACGTGAGCAAATTAAAAACAAAGGTCCTAATTCTGTAAATGTGTGATGAATAAAGCAACCGAAGACCAATTTAATGAATTACATAATCTCGTTACCTCTGAATTTCTTAAACGGGTCAAAGGTGGCGAAGCATCTACCCAAGATTTAAAAGCAGCATGTGACTGGTTAAAAACTAATGATATAAGTGGTGCTCAATATGATGGCAGTGCTTTATCTAAACTAGCTGCTGTTATGCCAAAAATTGACCCTGAACTAGTTAATAGGAGAGTATATGGTAAAGCAAAGGTTTAGTGGACCCAAATACGCTAACGGTAATCATAAATCTCAACAAAAAGCATATAATAAAACTAAAAAAGGTAAGAGCTTAATTGCTAATGCTCAAGCTTTAGTAGCTTCTTTATTAAAACGAGGTAAAAAGAAACCTGGTAAAAATTATGAAGCAGGGCACTATAAAAATGGTGGTAAAACAAGTGGTAGATGGCAACTTGCTAGAACTAATGCTAAAAGTCGTTTGAATAGAGGATAATGACTGATACTGTAACTACCCTACAAGAAGATTTTAAGTTGTTTCTAACTGCACTTTGGGAACAACTTGATTTACCTTTTCCTACTAGAGCTCAATATGCAATCGCAGACTATCTTCAACATGGACCTAAACGTCTCCAAATTCAAGCTTTCCGTGGTGTTGGAAAGAGTTGGATCACAGGAGCCTTCGTCCTCTGGACTCTCTTTAAAGATCCTGAAAAGAAAATAATGATAATTTCCGCATCGAAAGAACGTGCGGATAACATGTCTATCTTTTTACAAAAACTTATTATTGAAACTCCATGGCTTTCTCATCTTCAACCGAAATCAGACGACTCTCGTTGGAGTCGCATCAGCTTCGACGTAAATTGTTCTCCTCACCAAGCACCAAGCGTAAAGTCGGTGGGCATCACTGGACAACTAACAGGAAGCAGAGCAGATTTAATGATTTTGGACGATATAGAAGTTCCTGGAAACTCCATGACCGAGTTAATGCGTGAAAAACTTCTTCAACTTTGTACAGAAGCAGAATCCATCCTCACGCCGAAAAACGATTCTCGTATTCTTTATCTTGGGACTCCTCAGACTGTTTTTACTGTTTATCGTAAGCTGGCAGAGCGTGCGTATCGCCCCTTTGTTTGGCCCGCAAGATTCCCCAAGTCAATTACACCTTATGAAGGACTAATTGCTCCTCAATTACAAGAAGATATAGATAATGGTGCTAAGGCAGGTGACTGTACAGACCCAGATAGATTTGATAATGATGATCTAATTGAAAGAGAAGCATCTATGGGTAGATCTAACTTCATGTTACAATTCATGTTAGATACATCCCTATCCGATGCAGAAAAGTTCCCTCTTAAAATGTCTGATCTTATTGTCACTAGTGTCAATCCTTCTAAAGCTCCTGACAATATCATCTGGTGCTCAGACCCATCAAACGTTATTAAAGATCTCCCAACAGTTGGACTACCTGGTGATTACTTCTACTCACCAATGCAGATCCAAGGAGAATGGACTCCCTATACAGAGACTATATGCTCCGTAGACCCCTCTGGAAGGGGTACAGATGAGACTGCAGCAGCCTTTATTTCACAAAAGAATGGAATCCTATACTTACATGAAATAAAAGCCTACAGAGACGGTTATAGCGACAATACATTATTGGATATTCTTAAAGCTTGTAAAAAATATAATGTTACTAAATTAGTTATTGAAACTAACTTTGGTGATGGTATTGTATCTGAATTATTCCGTAAACATCTACAACAGACCAAACAAGCTATAGATATTGAGGAAGTCCGTGCAAACGTTAGGAAGGAAGATCGTATCATTGATGCTCTTGAGCCGATTATTAATCAGCATAGGCTTGTATGTAATCGTAGCGTTATTGAATGGGATTATAACAGTAACCCTGAAGACCCTCCGGAATTACGTCTTATGTATATGCTTTTCTATCAGATGTCGAGAATGTGTAGAGAAAAAGGTGCTATTAAACATGATGACAGACTGGACTGTTTGGCCCAAGGCGTCAAGTACTTCACAGATGCTCTCTCCATATCAGCTAAACAAGCTATTATTGATAGAAAACGTGAAGAATGGGCTAGTTTATTAGAAGATTTTATAGAAAGTCCTCAATCTTCTGCTAATCATATCGTATTTGGTATGACTAAAGACCAAAGAGATAAGGCTAGAGGTCGAGATGATGGAAAACCAACTCCCACCTGGGTTTAGCTTAACCACGCTATTATACAGGGGAAGAGAAGGGTGGACTCGACCCCTTAGAGGGAATCCGTTCGTCTTCGACAAACAATTCCCTCTTAATTATTAACCTGATATCATATGATGTCATTTATCATCACTTTGATATCCATTTAATTACTTTTACTAACCACCTATATATTAACCACCTATGAAAGAAAAGTTAGTTAGAGCCATGTTAGCTCATGCTCATGGTGAAGTAGAAAAACATAAAGCTAATGTCGAAGTTTACTTGACTAATCCAGCAGGTATTGGAGAACATTCTGATATAACAGAAGCAATCGGTATAGAACTGGATAAAATAGCTAGGTATCATGATCAAATAGAGGTTATAGAACGTTATTTTAAATGAAAAAACATCAGATAAAATCTTGTTGGTACTACCTTTTTTGGGGTATTGCTACAGTTTCTGTTGTGGTTGGGCAAGTTTATGTAGGTAATAGCTATAGAAAAATGGCAATTAGTATTGAACAAGCTATCGAAGAAGTTGGCAAAGCTGGAAACTAAAGCACAGGAATGTATCTCTAGAAAGAAAGCTCAAAAAATAATCAAAAAATATGATAAATTAAGCCTTAAAAAATGATATAATTTTCTGAAGCCTAGTATAATCGGAGGGGGCAGGGCGGTTCCCCCAGTACCCTTCCGTATTATCAAGGAAACACCGATAAGATCCCGTACCCCTTTAGTTTTTCCGATACGATCCCTTATCAACTGACGCTCCACTGGGTTTTTTTGTTGTTAGTTGGTGGGGATCTGTAGCGATACATCACACTAGGTTATAGTATAGATAATTATATATAATAGTAGCTTATCAATAGTGATAAGTAGGTATAAATACTAATGACAGTTTTAAAATTCTATGCTTATAATTAAAAAGTACTTAATCAAATAGATTAATGACTTTCAAAGTAAGGGTACAAAACAATTACGGCCAAGATCATTTCTATGTTGTTGATCCAGTAATTGCCAAAGCAGTATCTAATCTAACAGGTAAAAAGACAGTCAATCAAAACGACTTCAAAGCCTTTAAGGAATTAGGTATTAACTTTGAACTAGTAACCCCTTCACTTGATGAGGTTCTATCATGAAAACCTTGCAGCTCTTCTTTGGTCGTAACATTGGATCTACTAACTACGTTAGTTCGATACAGTGGGAGACCTTCAGTCATTCAATAGATAAAGCTTTTGAAGGTTACACTGTACAAGATGCTTTAGGCTCTTGGAAAGGTAACAAAGAAAAAACAAAAGTAGTTTCTATTTTATGTAAATCAAAAGAAGATGAGGAAAAGGTGAAAGCTTTGTGCTCTTTGTACTGTAAAACATTCAATCAGGATGCAGTAGCAGTTCAAGAGTTACCAGCCTTAACCTTTATATCATGAAAGAACTAATTTCATTTACTCCTAAAGGGTTTAAGCATCCTGTTGCTATGATTAGCAAAGACTTAGACCCTGAAATCATAGGAGTACTAGAAAACCATTGGAATTACTCAAGCTCAGGTTTTCAGGATCACTTTAATGTAGACACTCTGCAAAGTGACACAAAAGCTATTGATTTTTGACCAATTTCATGTAATGCTAGGTTATCGGTTGAAATTTGGGTGAGTTTCAACCGTTTTCATGGTGTAGCTAGAGCTTTATCCTTGTGCAATTCAAGGGTGCACCAACAACAAAAACCCTAAGTATTAGCATCTAATGACTAATCTATTCAAAACCTTTTTAATCACACTAAGGAACTCAGTGGACTCTCTCCTTACTAGATTCTATAAAGAATCAATTAATCAAGAAGTTGAGCCAACTAATGCAGAATTAGCAGCGATTGAAAAGGAGCCCATAGACCTCTCAGATGAGGCATACAAAGCCCTATGTGATGAGATCCTGCAGCAAGAAGACTTAACCATCCAAGAATATGACTTCTTGACCGGTGAAACTGAGTCTTACTCCTTCTAGCTACTGGGTATTAAGGACGGGTTCAACTCCCGTCCGTAGCTCTAGCCTAGTTAATCTAGGCTTATTACAACAAATGCTTTCATTATCAAATGAAACTAGTTAATCTAGGTTCAAATAAGAACCTTCTAAAATTCTCTGATGGATCTGAGGTTTTCTTTTCCTACCAGACACCTGTCGCTAGTTATAGCCCTACTCAAGGCTATAAAAGAACAAGGACGCATTGGAGTGTTACAACCTCAAGGCATATCAACACTTATTTAAAAGGTGTTGAAGCTGAATCAGTGAATCAAGCGGATATAGACGCACTTGTGGCAGACTTCAAACCTTTAGTAGCTTAATTATGTCTTACCTTTCCTTACAATCTCCAGCACTTAATCACACTAAGCTAGCCATTGTCGAGTCTATAAGACGGCGACAAGAAGAGATAAAGGTAATAAAACAAGTTAACCCTACTAAACCTATTTGGACTGATTCCCGCTATGCAAACCGCTAACTATTCAAAGAAAACTAAAGCGGACTTGATTCTGTTATTACAGAGCAAGGACGCACTAGAAGAACAGAAGCAAGTACTTTTATACTTATCAATTATCTTCTTTTCTTTTGCTGTTTTGTTTTGATTCTCTCCTTCTGGGATTCCTTCGGGTTCCCAGACTGAGGGGTTCAATACCCCTTTTTATTCCTTAATTATTTATTAACCATGAGTCATCAAGGACAACCGGAGTATTTTGTCATTACTTCAATTGATGCTTATGACGGATCACCAACTGTCTTAGGTATCTTTGAAGATATGAGAGCCGTATCATTCAGATTACAAAGGATGCATACCTCTTGTGGCGATGAATACCGTGTTGAATGTTGTCACCTTCAAACTGCAACAGGTGAATCTGAAGCATTAACAGAGCTACAGGCTAGCCGTGCTAAGTATCAGAAGGAAGAACGAGACAAGGAAGCAGCTATTAAAGAGCTTTCAGAAATTAAAGCTAAAGAAGCTGAAGAGGATGCAGCATGAAGTACCATGTAACTTTAGCCAGTGGTCGAGATTTAATTCTCGACTCTGGTTATGATGTATATCAGGCAGCTTATGATGCTTATGAAGAAGCTTGTCTTCATGATGATTATCTTGTAAATGTAGAACCTATTGATGATGCCTAAAAGAAAACCTTACTATCCTAATAACTGGAAAGCGATCAAGGACGCACCAGATCAGTTCTTTTTATCCCTTCCATTTGACCAGTTTATGGACTGGAAGATGTGCGGATGGGAGATACCGTCATCAGTTGGTGCAATGATTAGAGAAACTAATCTAAAAACTGGTAAAGTAAAAGAGCACATTTACCAAAAACCAATGGCAGCACAAGCCAAGGTCAGACAAATCATGGCAAAAGGAGAAAGCGAGTTTATCGTATGTACTCCTGATGAAATTCACCATTTATTCCCACGAGGTATTAACGATGACCACGAGTACGACTATGAAATCAGTGGATGAAGTCTACACCTATTACAAACAGGCTTTAGATCTACTAGATCCGGATCATCCTCACTATGATGAGATCCGCACATTACTAGTCGAACAAATCCAGGACGAACTCCACACTAATGCCAACTCCCGACCAAATTGAAGAGCAAGTAAACTTTGAAAGATCACAAATCTCTCAAGGTATAAAAAGATTACATGATAATACTACTCAGCTAGAATCTAAGAACTATGCTTCTGCTACGGTTTATGGAGTAACCTCAATAGATACATTACTGCCATTAGTTGTAGAACGTATCACTAGTACTACCAACCGTATTAGAAAAGGTCAAGCAGGTAAATCATTCAAAGAAATCAATCATTATTTATCTGACTTAGAACCACTAGCTGCAGCTGCTATCGCATGTAAGATAACCTTCGATAAAGTATTTGGATACAAGGAAGGATCAAACCATGCAGTCAATGTATGTGACGCTATAGGTAGTGCTATATCTGATGAATGTCAGATGAGACACTATGAGACTGAAGCGCCGGGTTTATTAGTTAAATTAAAGGAGAATTACTGGCATAATTCCATAGGTACACATCAAAAGATAGTAGTAATACAAACATTAATGAATAGATATGATGTTAAACAATGGAAACCTTGGAATAAATCTAATAAAGTTAAATTAGGTGTATGGTTACTTGAATGTATAATGGAATCTAGTGGTTGGTTTTATAAACAAACTAACGTTATAGGTAAACGTAAACAAAATATAATACTACCTACACCTGAGTTTATACAGATCAAGGACTCAGTTATGAAGGACAGTGAGTTATTTGCCCCTTTAGCTTGGCCAATGCTTATTGAACCTAATGATTGGAGTAATGAAAGACCAGGCGGTTATCTTCTTAATGAAGTAATGAAAGGTCACGATATGGTAAGACGTGGTAACCACGCTATTATACAGGGGGAAACACCAATAAGGTTTCTCAATAAGATACAGAAAGTGGGTTATCGCTTGAACCCCTTCATAATAGATATAGCAGAAATGCTTTATCGTCAAGGTATATCGGTGGGAAAATTTATTCCTATTGTTGAAGTTCCCCTACCTCCAAAACCTCCAGATATAGCAGAGAACAAGGACTCACGGAAGAGATACCGAAGAGGTGCTGCTGAAGTGATGAATAAAAATGCTAATGCATTTAGACGTTCATGCCGTACAAGGATGACAATGGAGGCTGTTAGAAGGTTTAAAGATAAGGAGTGGTTTATACCGTGGTCTTTCGATTACCGTGGAAGAGCATATCCTATACCTGCATTCCTGACACCTCAAGACACTGACTTTGGTAAAGCTTGTATAAAGTTTTCTAATGAGTCAGTTGTTACAGATAAGGCAGAGGAATGGTTAGCCTTTCAAGTAGCAACCTGCTATGGGCTAGACAAGGCTACAATTGAAGAACGGTTAGAATGGACTAAATCTAACTATAATCTAATAACAAGGATAGCTAATAATCCTAGAGGTTGTCTTCCAGAATGGGAAGTTGCTGAAGAACCGTGGCAGTTTTTAGCGGCAGTGGATGAATACTACCATTGCGTGATGCTAAAAGATCGTAAGACCACAGGGCTATGCGTGGCCGTTGACGCCACATGCAGTGGGCTCCAGATTTTGGCAGGGCTCGCTAGAGATCGTAGCACAGCACAACTTGTTAATGTATTACCTTCTGATAGACCACAAGATGCCTACGCAGTAGTAGCTAATAAGGCTAAAACGTCTATACCTGAAAACCTGCGTGAACACTGGGATCGCAAGTGCGTGAAGAGAACTGTCATGACCTTGCCTTACAATGCTAAACCTTTTTCTAATCGTACCTACATCAGGGATGCACTTAAAGAAAAAGGAATAGAGGTTGATAAAGATGATCTCACACTAATGGTTAGTTCTGTAAGAGCTGCTATGAATGAAGTTGTACCCGGTCCGATGTCTGTTATGAAATGGATAGAAGACGAGGTATCTAAAGCCATTACTCGTGGTATCAAGGAGTTAGTTTGGACTACACCATCTGGCTTTACTGTTACACAACGGATAATGAAGAAACATGTAGAACGTTTACAACTACAACTATTAGGTCGTTGTATGATGCATGTTGCAACTGATGATACGGACAAAGTAGATAGAGCTAGACATAAAGCCGCTACTGCTCCTAATCTAATACATTCATTAGATGCCAGCTTATTACATCTAAGTGTTGAACGTTTTGATTCACCTATTGCTTTGATACATGATAGTGTCTTATGTAGAGCTACAGATATGTCAATATTATCAAGTATAGTTAGAGAGACTTATATGAATCTCTTTTCTAAACATGATTATTTAAAAGACTTTGCCGCACAAATTGAGGCAGAGACTGAACCACCGATCATTGGTGATCTGCAACCAGAAACCGTGATTGATTCCACTTATTTCTTTTGTTAAATGTACGATTCTTTTTTTGATAGCTTCTTCGCTCCTACAAGAGTTATTGTAGTCACTGAAGAAAGCTTAAAACAAGCTAGAAAAAAAGCTGCTGAAGATCAACTGCTTGCTATTGATAACCGTATTGATGAATTAACTAAAGCTAGACTTAAAGTTAATCAAGAACTTGAAGCCTATGATGTAAAACCTATTGAAGCTGCCAAAGCAACAAAAGGTACAAAATCAGGAGACAAGTAAATGCCACGTAACATTCATGTAACACAGAAGCCAGTAATCCTAGAAGGATTCCAAGCTATATTGGAACCTGGAAAGTTTGGTTACTCTCTATCTGCTATTGTTGAAAATGATGTTATCGACAAACTAGAGGATGAAAGATTAGACTGCCTTAAATGGTGCGAATCTAGACTCGATAAGCCTAAAAGATCCGTATGTAAACCCGAACCTTGGGAAGAAGTATCGGAAGGCAAATATAAATTAAAATTTTCTTGGAATGACAAGACAAAACCTCCCGTGGTAGATACGGAGGGTTCACCCATATCCGATTCAAAAACACCTTTATATGGAGGATCTACTGTTAAACTGGGTTTCTATCAAAAACCATATATTCTTAGGGATGGGATTACCTACGGTAGTTCTCTCAAGTTGGTTGGTGTACAAGTTGTTTCAGTAAAATCAGCTGCTGGAGTTGACTCTGGCGATTTAGATGACGATGCTGTAGCAGAGTTGTTTGGTAAAACACAAGGATTTAAAACAAGTGATCCTAATGTAGTTAGTGCTGAAGAACCTGCTACAGAAGACGATGACAACGTAGACTTCTAATGGCATTTAGGTCTAAATTAGAAGAGAACGTTGCTGATCTTTTAGCTAACTTAGGGGTTTCGTATGATTACGAGCCCCACCAAGTTGCTTATACAATTATGCATCATTACACCCCTGACTTCTTATTACCAAATGGAATATTATTAGAATGTAAGGGGTACTGGGATGCAAAAGATAGGCGTAAGATTAAACAAGTTAAAGAAGATAATCCTGATTTAGATTTGAGGATGGTATTTCAATCTCCTTATAACAAGATTTCTAAACGTTCTAAAACTACTTATGCAAAATGGTGCGAGCGCCATCAAATACCATGGTGTTCGTTCCATACAATACCAATAGAATGGCTGACTTAACAAGTGAGTTTCTAAGGCACGAACCTTGTGGTACTTGTGGCTCATCAGATGCTAATTCAGTTTATACTGATGGTCACAAGTATTGCTTTTCTTGCCAAACTTACACACCCGCAGAGGGTATAAATCTTCACACTAAGC
>VTLG01010401.1_pt1 | contig 10702 bp, 16 predicted proteins | sample 4694571 | NCBI WGS metagenome assembly VTLG01 (sample SAMN12604809, study PRJNA352737) | marine metagenome | biome: ENVO:00000447; feature: ENVO:00000209|ENVO:00000569|ENVO:01000036; material: ENVO:00002151; isolation source: viral sequences binned using virsorter ... | reverse complement strand
AAACCTCAGATCTAGTTGCAGTTCGCAATTCATTAGCGTTATTTGTTGGAAAATGTCACGCGGGATTTGAAAAATTTTCAATCTTTTTTCGGTCGGCCCTGCGTGACTGCGGTCAGCCGCTTTCGCGTCTTCGCATCGAACGCCGCGAAGATCGCCTGCCGCAGCCATTCGCTGCGACTGATTCCGGCAGCGTCAGCCGCTGCCTGAGCAGCCTGCCACCAGTCATCGGGGCAGACAAAGCCTCTGATGTTTTTGCTTGTCGCCATGTCGTGTTACTCCCAACGCTGGCGGCACTGATCAAGCAGCACCGCGATAGAGATTGTTCCGAGTCCGATCGCCAGCAGTGCTGGCAGGTAGTGGTTGAAACTGTCGATCATTTTTTTCGCTCCTCGTTGGTGGTGGTACGTTTGAAAAGCAGCCCGGCTTTCGCCGGGCTTGTGTGGCGGGACTCACTTCTCGTAGCTGCACCAGGTCTTGGCGGTATCGAAACTTTCGGCTGCCTCGAACGCGAAGTCCGAGTCAGATTCAAAACACATGTAGAGAGGGCAATCGTCGTGGTCGTAAATCAATTCGATTCGGAACTCGCCGTTTGTCCATTCAATGTCTGTGCCGTTGTTGTCAACGACGGACACGTTCCAAACTTTCGCCGTGGGTGCTTGTGACTGTTTCATTTTGTTTCGCTCCTCGTGTGGTGGTACGTTTGAAAAGCAGCCCGGCTTTCGCCGGGCTTGTGTGGTTGCTCACTTGTCCTCTGCGGTGATGATCGGTGCCATCGAGTACGTGCCCCACGGCTTAACCGTCTCTGCTCCGTTGTACTCGGTGACCTTGAGACGCTTGCCATCGGTCGTCTTAACGAAGCACTTCGTGCGGCTCGCGACCGTGATCGAGATTTTGCAGTCGTGGTCGCAGATGCTTCGCGTGCTGTAGCTGTTGCCGGTTTTGAAAGTTGCCATCGTTCTGCTCCTGGTTGGTGGTACGTTGCCGTTTGCGTGTCTGATGAGCGAAGTATTGCAATACTTCATCGGCATGTCAAAACCATTGCAATACTTTTTTCGCATTTTGCAGAAAGTTTTTTTTCAGACGGCAAAACGGGCTAAAACATGAGCGTCAGGCTGGCGGCGAGTCTCGCAAGACATCCGGCACGAAGATCTTCGCCGCTGTCTCGGCAGCTGCGTGTTCTTCAGCCATGTTGATATACCGCTTCGTCGTGCTGAGATCGCGGTGCTGCATCACCTGCGTGAGTTCCAACGCCGAGAGCGACTTGTAATTGTTCGTGGCGAAGCCTCGCCGGAAGTCGTGAAAGCCGTACCACTGCCCCTCGTCTTTGAATCGCGGCTCGATGCCGGCTGTCTTCTGCATTCGTTTAAAATGATAAGCCAGAGTATCGCTCTTGAGTCTCGGAGCGAACGGCCCGACGGCCCCGTTGCCTTCGAGTGCTTTCAGTCGTTCGACGATCATCGGGTGAAGCGTCAGCAGAACTTCCCGCCGCGACTTCGTCTGCTCTGCCAGTGAATGAACGACGCCATCCCCGATCTGATCCCAACGCACGGCGAGCGTCGCACTGATCCGCCAGCCGGTGAGGTAAAGCCATGACAGCAACGCCCGCCAGTAGTCGCCAGCGTCAGCCGTGATCTGCTCCGGCACCGTCGCCTGATCGCAGGCGGCGTAGAGCATCCCGAATTCGGTCGCCGAGATGAACGATGGAACCTTCGATTCGACTTTCGGGCGGCGTGCCTGCGGCACGTCCTGGATGTACCGCCATCGTTTCGCGGTATTCAGTGCCGCCTTGAGCAGTGTCATCTCGGCAACGATCGTCGACGCCTTAAGGCCTTCGGTGCCACGTTGTGCGGCGTATCGTTCCAGCGTTTGAGCGGTGATCTGGTCCAGTCGCTTCGGGCGGCAGATTCGCTCAAACTGGTTGAGCGTCGCCTTAGTGAATGTCGTACGCGACTCGGACAGATCGTGCCGGCTCGCCTCGAACTCTTTGCGGAACTGCTGCCACGTCACAGAACTCGGATCGTCGATCTGTAAAGTCAGTTCGGCCTCGACCTGCTTCGCATAGTTCTCGGCGGCTCGCTTGCCGCGAGTGCCTGGCCCGAATGCCTTCGATCTCTGCCGCTCGTCCAGATCACGCCAGAAGCAAAGCCAGCTCGCGTTCCTGGCTCCGTGTTTCTTTACCTGCGATGCCATCTGCCTAACGCTTGCCATGTCTCGTCCCCGTCAAAAGTGGTGAAACGGTGGTGAAACGAGGCATCATATCACGTTTTTTACGTGCTTTTACAGCCTGTCAGTCTTCCATCATGGAAATCTGATACAAGCCCGCGTTGCCTCGAACTGCCGCTTTTTAGCATGTTTGCGGCGTTCGGTGATACGTCCAGATGGCAACGTTCTGGCGGTTTTTGGTGAAACGGTGGTGAAACGGTCAGCCGTTCTTCTGCCATTCTTTGAACGCTGGAAGCGAACGGATCGCCGCTTCCACGGTATTGCCAACACTGGCTTCTTGTTCATTCAGGAACTGTCGCACGTCTTCAGAAATGCGGCAGTTCAGAGCGGCTGACTTCGGCACGCTCTGCACGACTGACGCCAGGCCACGCGGCTTCGGAATCTTCGGCCCAACGCTTTCCCAACTGCGACCGCTGACGATCGCTTGAATGTTGGCCGCCGTCGTGCCGAAGTCGCGAGCCAGCTTGGCCTGAATGCCAGGCTGATGCCTGCCTTCGATGAACTGCCGCTTGATTCCGGCTACGTCGTGCTCTGTCAGTTTCTTCGTCACTGTGTCACCTGCCTTTCTGCGGTTAGTGCTGCAACTCATAAAACGCGGCCAGCTTTTTGGAACGCTCGCTCGCCTTCTCGCTTCATTCATTGCCCTGACATTCGTAGTGCATAATGTTGTCAGAAATCTCAAAGACGATACCAACGCCCAGGCGTGCTGCAGCCCGCTCTGCTCCCCGCTTTGTTTTCCATTCGCTGGGGGCATAGCCGCCACCGCCAACGAATCTACGGTGCATGAATCCCTGTGCCTTTGTGTGAACCATGACGCTCCCGGAGGCAGTGGTCCGTTTGATTCCGTAAGTTGTCATTTTTTCGCCTTTCGTTTCGTTTTGCAATACAACCATGAAGAACAAAGAGAAAAAAACAGAAAGAAAAAAAGCCCGGCTTTCGCCGGGCTGAGGTTACCGCATCCGAATAGATGCGGCTGCCACCGCTTCCGCATCGTCTCGGGCCTCCTCGCTGTCGTACCATTCGACACTCATACCGCTCTGCCACGGTGCCTGGACAGCGAGTCCACACTGACGAATCCGGATTTCCGGGTTGACGTTGTGAGCGATTTCTCGCTCGATTGTTGTGATGTTGAAGATTCCGCTGTTCGTCTTGATTGTGAAAGTCATCGTTTCGCCTTTCGTTTGTGTTTGTGTTGTCGCGTGCGTCATGTCAGGAATTATATCGGCTGTCTTGTCGGTTGCAATACAACCCTGAAGAAAAAAGAGAAAAAAACAGAAAGAAAAAAAGCCCGCGAAAGCGGGCTTGGCGAGCGTCTTTTGAAACGGTCAGCCGTTTTCGAGCTCGACTTCGATGCGAAGCAGACGCGATTCGAGCGAGCTGACGCGGTCGATCAGATCGGCGGCTGTCGCCGCTGATGCCTCGATTCGCGTGACCCTGCCGTGCATCGAATACGCCCACGGAATAGCCGCGATCAGGATCGTCGTTTGAACGCCAAGCATTCCACAAACAAGCGTCACTGCCCACTCACTCACCGCCGTTCTCCTTCAGCCAGTCGGCGAGCTCCCGTTGTGCTCGCTCGTGTTTTCGTTTCAGTCTCGCGGCGTGAGCCGCTTTGCCAGCCTCTGCGACAAAGCCCAGCAGGCCACGCGACGCCAGCGTGCCGCCGATCGCCATGCCGCCGAGATGTCCCGCGATCGCACTCGCGATGATCGCCGTGATCGTTCCCATTTGTTCTGCCTCAATGTGCGAACCGTCGATGAAACAAGCCGGTCAGGAGTCCCGGCAACAGGCCGAGCAGATAGTTCAGCGGATCACCGTCAACATCTCGGCGAACGTCCCGAACCGTTCCGCGAAGCTCGCCGGCGTTTGTCTTCAGTTCGGCGACTTCCTTCTTGAGCGTCAGCACGGCTTTCGCCTTCTCGATCGGGTTGCCGTTCTTGAGATTGTCGACAGCCTCGCGAAGCGTCGCGGCGTTCGATTTTAGTTCGCCGGCATTCGCCTTCAGATCGGCGACCTGCTGCTTGAGTCGTTCCACTGAGCCGAGAGCGATCTGAACCGGCTCGCTGATCTCGACCGATGGCTCGCCATCTGGCGGCGGTGGAGCTCCACCCGGAAACGGTGTCGGCTTCGGCCTCGGCCCGACGATGACTCGCTCGCCGAGACTGATGACGCCCTCGAGGAATCCGAGCACGCCGCCCAGCGGCTTCGCTTCGTAGCCGACCTTGTAGCGATCCGTGCCGCGAACCCAGACGAGCGGGAAGTACAGATCATCGGTCGGCGGTTTGGCTTCTGTCCGAAACTCCCGCTCAAGGTCAGGCCGGTCGAACGTGCCGAGCTGCGGATCGAATGTGACGAACGTGATCTGATACTTTGAAAACGAGCCGGCAGCGACGTCTCGCTTGAGTCGCTGGCACGGGTTGCAGTTCGGCGTGACGAAGATCACGACCTCAGGCGAGCCGTCGAGCGTCACCAGATCGCACGGTTTCGCCTGTGAGGCCCGGCTGTAACGGATGATAAGATCATCGGCGATCGGCTTCGCGACGCTTACGGCGTGCGTGACGGCCTCGTGCGTGATCCATATCGACTCAAACGATCCGTCAGGATTTTTGCCGCCGCCGGTCAGCAGACCGACAACCTCGCCGCGTTCATTCAGCAGCGGGCCGCCGCTCCAGCCGGGTGCTCCGTGATTCGTCGCGACTGTGATCTTGAACGGGTTACCTTGCAGCGTCGCTCTTGCCCGCCCGGTAACGGTGCCGACGCTGTGTGTCAGATTACGATCACCCCCCTTCCCTGCCGGGTATCCAAAAGACTCGACTCGATCGCCGACCTTCGGCGGTGTCTTTGCGACTGGCTGCCACGGGTGCCCGCTGCCTTCGCACAGAAAGACTGTCGGCCCGTCGCCGTTTCGGCTTCGCACCAGTTGAACAGCTCGCGACTTTCGACCGCTCGGCCATTCGACGGTGAGGAAGTTCTTCAGCCGGCAATGCTTCGCCGTGAGGATGATGCCCGATTCGCTGATCGAGACGCCGGAGCAGCCGCCGATCTTTACAACGGCTTCATGGCGTTCGCGTTCGGCACCGTTGCACAGCGTCGCCGCGAAAGCCATGAACACGAACGCTCTGAGCATTGCTTGTACTTTCATTTCCCGCCCCCGAGAGCTCGCCGGTAGTCGAAGATTGAGTGATCAGCGATCAGGTCGCCGCGATAGCCGAGCAGCCGATCGACAGTGAGTGAAAGCCACGACGGCTGATGGCGTTCGCGGCAGAAGCGATCCAGATGCACATGCCGCCCGCAATGCCGAAAACGGATCGGCAGCGGAACTCGCGGCACCAGATCGTTCCCGTTGGTCAGGCGGTAATGACATCCGAGCTCGCGGTTGATTCGTCGTGCTGATCCGTGCGTGAAGCATCGCGGCGAGCCGAACGTGTAGACGCCGCGAACGTTCAAGCCTTCTCGGCTCAACGCGAACGCCGTGAGAACAGCCTGCGGTGCTCCGAGTGAATGCCCGGTGACGTAGACGGTCTGCGGTCTGTGATGCGTGATGCGAAGCCACAGCCACGGGAAGACGGCCCGCCATGCCGCGAGGAATCCGGCGTGACCTTTCAGCCTGACTTTCCCGCAGAGCGTCTCGCCGGTCTCGAGGTCGAGGTTGTTTCGCCAGTCGGTGATGCTGGTGATCTGCGTGCCGCGATGAGCGACGATCAGTGAGCTGCCGTCAGCGATCAGCAGTGCCGTCGAGTCGTCTTCTTCGATGAACTCGGCGTCGTCGGCCTGCCAGTTGCGGCAGACCATCTGAGCCTCGACCTTCGGCCTGTAAGCGTCAGCCGCTGCCCGGCTCAGCGTGCCTGCGATCTCGGTCGAGTAGTGAGTCATTCAGTGGTGATATAGCTTCGCGATCGTTGCACGTCAGGCAGTGTCGCACGTCGGCGTCGGTCGACTGTTTGAACAGCGTGCAGCAGGCTTCGTGCAGCACGCACTCGAACGCCGCGACCGCTCCGCTCGGGCAGTTGCAGCCGACGTGCTGTTCATAGTCGCCGCGATGCCGGCAAGGCGGCTGTGCTCGGTGGAATGTTCTCATCGCTGACCTACGCTGATTGTTCCGATCAATCCGCCGAGATAGAGATTGCCGAAGAACCACAGGCGGCCCCCGCTCAGAAAGCCATCTTCAGCGGTAGCAAACGGCGTCGTGCTGTCGACGACAGTCAGCCCGAAATTCTCCGTGACGATCTCGGCGTCATGCAGCAGGCTCAGGCCTTTCTTGGTTCCGGTCAGGCCGAGCTTCGGCAATGTCGGGAACGGATCCTCATGCTGGTGAACTGTCCCGATTCCGTACTGATAAAAGAGCGAAAGCCCATCGCCGAAGTCGACCTCGCCCTGCCAGTGGTAGATGTCGCGACTGATGCTCTTGCAGTCGTCAGCTTCAGAGCCGCTTCGTCGCCAGTAACTGTGAGTGAGCGTGCCGGAATAGTTGCCGGGAGCGATCTGTTTCAGGATGACCGGGTTGATGGGGTTGTTGTCTTCGCGAACAGCAACAAAGAGATCCGGCTTTGTAATTGTGATCTCGATGTCGAAAGCGTCTGAGTTCGTGAGCCAGCCGCGAACATGCCCTGACAACGCCGCGAGATCGCGATCTTCCTGCGTTCCGCCGGAAGGATTCGTGATTGACGGCAACGGCACTGGTTTAAATGGGAAATTGCCGCTGACGGCATTACGACCATGGTAGTCGTTTCGCTGGACTTCATAGCTGAAGTGACTCAACCAAAACTTGTATCGACGAACTGTTCCACCCGCTGGCGGTTCTTCGCCCGTGCGGAAGTGTTCGCCGAATTCCCAAAAGAGCGAAGGCCGGTATGTGCCGAGATCGATCAATCCGTGATTCGGTTCGGTGCGGCACTCTTCCGGGTTGCTGCCCATTAAAAACTCAGACTGCGTCCAGCAGTCCTGCGACTCGGCGTGATACTCACGAGCGACATCACCGCTCGTCGTTTCGACTGGTGCGACGTACTGCCGGAACCAGTTCAGATCCTGTTCTGGTCGCGAGTAACCCGCCGCGAGTGCTGCCGACAAGTCTGCGTGAGCGTGTGCGTGCTTGTATCGAATCCGGCTGTAGGCGATCCAGCCTTGCTGGAATGCTTGCGTCTCATACGGCGTAAAGTCGCTCGGCAGTTCGACCCGGTAGCGGTAGTACCCTGGCGGCTCGGTGTATGTGATCTCGATCTCAGTGAAACGCATCACAAATCTCATCGACGTGATGCCGTTGAACGTGTCGTCGCTTGTCGCGGCGTCTGCTGCTCGAATCGTGAAGCGTGTCGAGTCGACGATCGTTTCGACGGAGTAATCGTTAACGAGCGTGACGCCGCCAACAGTAGCCGGCTCGAGGACCGAAACAACGTCGCCAACTTCGAGCCCATGAGCGAAAGGGTGCCCGAATGCCGGCTTGTGAATCACCTCGATTTCGCTGAAGCCGTCGACGGTCTTGAAACAGCCGCTCATCTCGAGCGTTCGGTGCTGCGTTCGTTCCCGCATCTCGACTGAGTGATCGAGGACCGCAGAATACGCTGGCAAGACTGCTGGCGTTTCGATGGCTGGCCCGAAGCCGTCAGCAGTGCGTCGCGTGTTTTCGCGATGCACGATAATTCCGTGTCGACCATCGGCGTTGTTGAGCGGCTCAAACGGCGACAGAGCCGGGCACTTCGGGCAGCAGTGACATGCAGCCGGTCGGCCCATCAGGTCAGGTCCAGTCGCTTGACGCGGAACTTGTACTCGTGCTTGGCGACTTTCGGGTTGTTGTGAGCCGTCACAACGCCGCCGCCGGTTGCCGTCGATGTCGCGGCGATCTTGCTGTTGATCGTGTACGTGTCCGCGTCGACGACTGACGTGATCACATGCGAGCCCTGAAGGTTCAGGCCGCCGACATTACTGCCGCCAACAAAGACAACGTGCTCATTCGCGGCGAGCCCGTGCGAGGCGTGCGTGACCGTCACCGCCTTGCTGTCTGCTGTCGTGGCGTATGGTCCCGAGAGCGAGTCGGTGCCGGTTGCCGCCCAACTGAACTCGAAGAGAGCTGTATGCTCTTCAGTCGAACCGGGCCGAGCGTTCTGGTTGACGTAGGCCGTCTCGTAAGGCTGGATCGACCATGTCACGACGCCGGCTGAAGTGATCGTCACGTCGTTGGCGTTGAGTGCGTCGCAGGCTTCCCGCAGGATCGTTTGCGTTCGCGAGTCGTAGACAGTCAGCAGCACCGTCTCGACATCCGTGAGAGCTTTCGACGTGCCGTCCTCGTCGACGAGTTGGGCGGCGTAAGTGTTCGAGGTTTCTTCGTTGAGCTTTGTTGTCGGCATTCAGTTCACGTCCTCGCTTCCGAGCTTTCGTTTGTTGCCGGTGAGCGTCTGCGTCGCCAGTGCGAGTTGCTTCTGTGGCGTGCCTGCGATCGCGTTGTGAGCCCTGACCGTCATCCGTGCGTGTGTCGCTTCAACCTCGAACGTAAAGCCCGCAGTGCTCGCCGAGAGCGTCGGTGTCTGTGGGATGCTCGGCAGCGTTGCCGCAGACGCCGTGAGCGTTGCCTGCGTTGCTGGCGAGACTGTCGGCAGCCCGCCAGTCGTTGCCGTTAATGTGGCACCGCTGATGATCGGCAGCAGCGAAGAAGTCGCGACGACTGAAGCCGGCGTGCTCGGCGTTGCCGACAGTGCCAGCCCGAGCGGCTGAAGTGTCAGCGTCGCCTGAGATGCCGCCGCCGAGATCGGCGTCGAGATCGTGCTGCTGCTGATCGTGAGCGTTGCCTGAGTCGCGGCGGCAGACTTTGTCAGCGGCCAGCGAAGCCCGTCGCCGTTGTTGTAGAGGTCATCGACGTCGGTATCGCTGAGAGCTCGTGACCAGACGCCAAGATGCGATGCGTCGAGCGTTCCGTCGACGCCGTTCAAAGACGCGAGCTTCACTGAGTCGGAGTCGATGTCGAGCGTCGCGCCTGTTGACGATGTCTGCCATGCTTTGTTGTTGACTCGCAGCTCGACGCTGTCTGCCTTGAATCGGGCAGCGACGAATACCCAACTGCTCGCGGTTGCGTAGGTGCTCGACTCGTAAGCGGTCGCACCGTTCGCACTATTGGTCACAAATTCCGCACGGAGTTGGCCCGTTGACTGTCGATAAATCTTCGCCCGTGCTGTCGAGTCGGAATCGCCGGAAGCGTCGTAAATGTCGATCAGCGTTCCAGCAGTCGACGATCCGGCCTGCTTGATCCAGCCGGCAACGGTCAGCGGCAACGATGTCAGCGAGATATTGCTGCTGGCATATTCCGCCAGATACGCCTGACTCGAACCGCCCGAAGATGTCGTCGACTGCACCGCATCGAGGCCGGAGAAAGGCGAAGACGCTGTGCCGATCGAGCCGCTGCCAACTGTCGTCGGCGACAAGTCGGCTGATCCTTCCGAGTCGACGCGATCGCCTGACGACTCGTCGAGCTCCCAGAAGTGATGAAGGCTGCTTCGCAGTCCTGTGCCGCCACCACCACCGCCGCCACTCGACGCCGGCTCACTGGCATACGGTGCCTCTGAGTAGGCGTTACCGATCATGGCCCACCCATACTGGTTCCGGGTAAGTCAATCCATTCGCTCCCGTCATAGTACCGAAAGCCGTAGTAGGCATCGTCGCGGTTGCTGCCGTCGTCGAGGTAGACATCGCCGGTGCTCGGCGTTGATGGCTCCGAACTCGCCGCCGTCATATTGAACGACGTGCTGATCACTGGTTGCGTGAGCGTCTTGTTCGTCAGCGTCTGGGACTCGTCGAGAATCACCGCCTTGTCGGCAGGCAAGACGCAGAAGACGTTCCGCGTGCCTGCTGACCAGTTCACAGCGGCGTCGCTGTTGCTCGAAGCGAGGATCGTCGTTCGAGCCAGCGTCGAGCTCGAGTAGGTGCCGATGCCGACTTCCCAGTTCGTTCCGTCTTCGGCGACGTAGTGGCAGGTGTTGCCGCTACCGATCGCCGCGAACGACTGAAAGCCCGTCGCCGCACCGGCGAGCGTGTAACTCCCGGTGCCGGTCGTCGTGCTTGTTTCTTTGACGCGATCTGCTGCTGCAAAAGCCATGTCGTTCCTCAGCTGATGGAAACGATCCCGCCGCTCGGCCAGGTCGTCGTGAAGTCGCTGCCGTTCGGCGTCTGGTCGCCCGAATACGGGCACCACGCCACAGGAACGTGATCGCTGTCGGAAGCGACGTGCTTGTAGACGAGAGCTCCCTCGATGGCGTATGTGCCAGCCGCCAGGCTCGTCCACGTCACGTCGTCGGCGTCGAAGTAGGCTTTGTTGTTCGTGTCGTCACTCGTGACGGTTTCGCTCGCGAGTGCTTTGCGGCTGTAGCCGCTGCCGTCGAACTCGACGCCACTGATTCCCGAGCCACCGTTCATCGCCGCGAGCGTTGTCGGATCTTCCGACGTGTTGCCGGGATCGTAAGCTCCGTTTGAAGCGACGAGCAGAACTCGCATGTCG
>VTLG01008566.1_pt1 | contig 10703 bp, 21 predicted proteins | sample 4694571 | NCBI WGS metagenome assembly VTLG01 (sample SAMN12604809, study PRJNA352737) | marine metagenome | biome: ENVO:00000447; feature: ENVO:00000209|ENVO:00000569|ENVO:01000036; material: ENVO:00002151; isolation source: viral sequences binned using virsorter ... | reverse complement strand
TCTAACCCCTATTTTTGACTTGCTATGTATCGGGTCCGATACATTCCCGATACATTCCCGATACTTAGAGTATCGTTTTTTCTGTCTTATTTTTGCCATAATGTAGCTCGATTACTGCCATTTTATCTTCAGCTTCAGCTATTGTTGACAACAACTTATCTATCTCTGCTGTAATGTCCGGATGTTCAGGTATCACTAATTCATGATCACTATAACATTTTATCTTGTACTTAGCGTCTTCTACCTCTGCTTTGTACCTAAGTAACATTACATTACGTATTGTATCATTCATCTTTTCCCTCCTTGTCTTTAATTAATTCATCTATTTTATGTGCAAAGTGTATTAAATTTACTTTTGTAAGTCTTTGAGCATGCGTTATTGCTTTACTAAAATTATCATCTTGGTGTTTTTTAATTTTATTTTTTATTTGTACTTCGGGTATTCCCCATCTCGTCTGGTCTGTCATTAAAATCCTCTGCTTTCATTGGTGTTGTACGTTCTTTTTCATCAAAAATTAGGTCATGATACATGTCCAATCTTTTCAAAAACCTATGTTTCCAGGTCCTTAATTCATGGTCCGTGATCCTAAATTCTTGGTAATATAGGTCAGGCGTGCATACCATGATAACTCCTTGCCTGATCTGACTCTTGTAGACATAGTCGTGTGCCATGGCGTACGCTGCAATCTGAAGATAATAATCTTCGATCCATTCTTTCTTCTTCGGACGATTGGCCTGTTTGAAGTCAACAACAGTTTCAAGATCGTTGTGTAAACAAACCAAATCTGTTTGACCTGCGTATAGGCCCGGGTAATGTAGCGTAACCTCCGAACCAAAATACTCTGATACTGGTGCAAGACCCACTTCCATAATTTTTTCGGCCATGGGCTTCGCCGCTTGTCCGAGCTCTGTAAGATCATCGTAGCCAACATCTGTAATAAATGACTCGAGGAATTTGTGCATGCTAGTCCCTCGCTTACTAGATATATTCTTGATTCGCTCTGCTTCTTGCTCTCCAACTTTAGCCTTCCAGTCTTTTAAAAATTGTTGATCTTTGGTAGCGCCTAATATCGTAGTCACACTAGGAAGTCTATAAGAATTTATCTCGTAGACTCTTTTCCCTGTTCCAGGGTCCGTGATCTGTTTGCCATCGTGATAGTTATACTTACTATTATACTTGATGGCCTTACCAATATTGTGGTATTCTTCTATATCTTTATCATTCATCATTTTTATTTATAATATAATAAGCAATTGTTGCACCTATTGTTATTGCTACAATGCCCACAGCTAACATTCCTAGACCATAACCAACTGTCATCAAATGCCCGCTTTCCGTGCACGTACTAACGGGGCACCAAAGGCTCGAATACTGGCATTGCCATTTAAGGATACCATATGTAACCTCCAGAGGTATTTAGCGCTTAGCGTTTTGTTAACTTGGAGCTCGTCCTTTTCTATACTGTAAATCATTCTAATCCCATCGCTTTTTTATATTCCTCTAAATTAATTATATTACCATTCATAACTTTGTGATCACCATAATGGTTTATGATTTGATTAATTTTTTCTAACTTAACATGTACGTATGGCCAAAGTAATCTTGCAACAAAATACGCATCACGATGACTACATCTCCAACGCCATTGTTTCTTTTTACCAGGTTTAACTTTACGTGGTCCACAAGAACCAACACCCAAGAAGTCATGCACCCAACGAATAATAGATTCATCCGTCATTGCGATCTCCATTCTTATTACCCAGATATTATGCACTGGTTTACCAGGTCTGTTGTGTCTTTTTTGTTTTGTTTGTTTATAATAAATAGAACCTTCACCATCGAATAGTCCTGCAAGATATGATATGTCTGATTCTCTAACCATTAATTAACAGTATCATCACCGTTAACGTCACCAATAAGATTATCTGATGATATAACTTCATAATACTCTCCTTCCGAATCACACTCCCAGCACTGATGTACTTGACTGTTGTCTCTAAAATCAATTGACGTGTCACCGGTGGCTACCCTAATAAATCCATTCCCGTGACACACACCACATATGACTTTTTTAAGTTGATTTAATTTTAACTTTACCATTCATCTTTCTCGCTTTCTCGTTTGATAGAACTTCTATTGTTTTAGCAACACTTAACTTTGCGTCGGGCAATATAACCTTCGACAACGCTTCTAAAACCTTGTATGTTTCTTTTGATAGCGAAACATTTTTGTATTTACTCATGTCTGTCATGCTTGTTTCCTTTCATTTTAAGTTTTATATATAATATATATTATAGGATTGTCAATGAAAATATTATTAGCTATGATAATTTGTTCTCAGGTAGCCGGTACCTGTATGCCGCCATATCCTTGGCCTACTTCATTTGACTCACAATACGATTGTTTAATGTTTGGCTATGAAGAATCTTTAAAGAAAATGCAGGAATTAGGCAAAGAAGAGGTCAATAAATACAATATGTATATAAGATTTACTTGTACCCCAGAAAATACGATTTGACATAAGGACAGACTCGTGTTAACACGAGTCTTCTCACCATTTACCTATCCTTATATATCCCTCTCTTAGGATAGGTTTTATCTCATTATACATCCAAAAAAATAACCACTGCCATCATTCATGACATGACGATTGATAGTCTCGTGATACGTGGTTAATTTTAAACGTAGTATCTCACACAAATCAAAGAGGTCTAGTTCTCCCAATAAAGACATATGTTCCATCATCTGCTTTGTGACAGGAACTAACTGATACAATCCGTCGTTCAATATTATGAGGTCCATTTGAAAACTCCTTTACTTTCTTATACCAAAGACTCTTCAATTTCTTGTTCTTCGTTTTGTTGTACTCGTTTGCTATTTCGTCTAGTTCGTTTGTTTTGTTCATTTGTAGTTGTCCCCCATTTAATAATGTTTCTTAAACCTGGTGCTTTCATTTCAACGTCAACACCGTATGGTTTCCAGGCTTGTTTCATTAGATTTAATTCTAATAAAAAATTACCCCATTGTTTTTGTGAGATTCCTTTTGGTTTTAATGTTACTATTTTTTCTTTCATATCCTAAGACTAGGATATTTTGGGATGTTTGTCAACGCCCTTGACCCTTATATTTTTTAAAACTTCTTCTTTTTGATTTGTTCATTTTACACAAGCTAGGGTTGCGTCCTATATTAGTTTTGTGGAATACTGGTACGTGAGCTATCTTTGCGTATAAGCCTTTAGCTTTTGCCATCGAAATATTTATCTACAGTTGCTTTTAAAGTTTTAGGACCGAGTGTTGGTATATAACTTATTTTACCGTTTATGTGTTGCTGTAAATCCGCACCACAAGTTATACATCTAAAATATTCTGGTGTAAGTCCAACAAGAATTGTCATCTCATCACACGTCGGACATTTCCCGTTCACTATCTCTGCTTTTAATTTTATGTATTCGTCTATCATATACTTTCTTAGACTTTACCACACGTTGATGGTAGCGTCTATCTTTTAATTCTTTAGCAATTTTGTTATTTTTTTTAGTCAAGGATTAATGAAATAATTTTTTTCTCCCCCATGTATACTTCCACGTTTGCCTTAGATTGTATACATTTATATACAACTCTATCACCAGGACTTTTATCCTTCATAGCGTAACGTCTAGCCTTCATACATTTTGATAGGGACTCGTGATAACGATGCTCAATAATTTTGTGGTCTTGTAGGAGCAATAAAGCAAATACCATTTCTATCATTAGTGTGCTCCGTTTCCATTTCTAATTAATTTTTCTACGTCTTCTGTAAGTTTCTTTGTTCTTTCTTGTAAAAATTCTATGTTAACTGCATTGTTTCTCATGCTCTTTACTTCCTCATCTACATCTTCTAATAATCCTGCGATATGTTCCACTAACATGAAGAGCTCCGCCTCGCCGCTTGACTGACCAAGTTCTCCACGTGGATATTTAATTCTAAATTCTGTATTATGTTCTAAATCTTTCTGCATCAATTCTATTTTTGTGCTGTGTTGATTGAGTGTTTCATGCAAACCAAAATATGCCCAGGTTCCAATTGCAACGAGTGCTATCAATGAAGCTACCGTTTTCATCGGCATCTGCACAGCAGCTTGCTCAGAAATTTTTAATGGTTTAGTCATTTTTTGGTTTTGGTACAGGCAGTATATAATCTTTTGGAGGCATTTTCAACGTTGTGTTATCCATGGTTTTAGCGTCTGGATTAGACTCTAAATAGTCTTTTTTCATACCTTTCCATGTGTTTTTTTCTACCGGTCTTTCTTCTTCAACTGTCATAGGAGTTATACCTTTACATTTTGATACTAACAAATTAAAATTTTCATTACGTTTTAATGTAGGATTTCTATTAACTTTGTTACACATCTTCATAAGTTCTAATTGTTGTCTAAGTCGTTCATTTTCCAGCGCTAAATCATTCCTCTCATTGCACTGTAAATTACCTAAATACTTTCTAAATGTAAGTCTTACTTCTTCTGATTGACTATCATTCCAAGAATTATCATAGTTATTATAATCGTAGTCTCTACGAGATACTGACATATCTACTTCACCAGTTCTACATTCGTTAGGATATGAGTTTAAATATTCGTTTCTAGGATATGCTGGATCAGCAAAGAATGCTAAGAGACATAATAGAATTATAAGTATTGCTGTAAATCTGTAATCCATCCTGGCAATCTCCATAGTTCATCCTAATAATTTATTTCTCTGTTTAAATCTTTTATATCCCACTCCATGTCGTTAACACGATTAGCTAACAACTCGTACAAATTCTCTGCCATTTCCCATGTGCCTTCTGCTCTTTCTAATTTTTGTAAAATTAAATTAGATTGTTTTTCTAATACAGCCATATCTCTTTTTATATTTACAAGATCAACTGTTTGAATTTTTTCTATTTGTGCTTTGTTAGCGTTGATAGTGTCTGTTAAATTTACGATGTATTTTACACCTGTGAATGTTCCAACTAGGACCGAAGCCACAACGGGAACCATTACTATATTTTTCTTTAACAGATCTGCTAAATTCATTACTTAACTATTAATGCTACAACTAAAACTACAAACACAATAGATTCAATCTTGTGGTTCGACCAGTAGTGCATAGCCTTGTCTTTTATTTTTTTAATCATTTTTTTTCTCCTCTATCTCGTAAAAGAAATTATCAGTGTCTTCTGTTCGCCACTGTTGTGTATCTTCTACGTTCCAGTAATTAGTTTGAACCTTCCAATCAGGCACTTGGTCCTTTACCGTAAACGACGGTATATCCCATATTAATCTGTTGTTAGGTTGTGCTGCGTAGTTGCCATCATTCAATGCAAGTACGTGCGCGCACTTATGCTCGTGCGGTATCTCCGAATGATCAGTATCTAGTATATTAGGCTCTGGATGCGCAAAGTCAACAGTAAATAAATAACGACCATGATGCCATTTTTTATCTTTACCTATGTATTTACCTGCTTGTGACTCTAATATATCCCAACTAGTAACAGCAGGATAATAACTAAAAGAATTCCAGAGTTGAAGTTCATCAAGTCTTCTCCTTGGGACGTCAGTGACTTTGAATCCACGTTGAATAAACGCAGCAATTGGGAGGCGATAAAAGATTGCGCCGTTCTCCATGATAGCATGAAATAATAAAGCACGCCCAGTAATACATGTAACGCCAAAGATGATACAGTCTTCGACTTCTCCATGATGTTTTTTAAGATCATATAAATATTCCCTCCTTATCTGTGCATATTCTACAGGTATGTTTGCATTTAAATAAGCCATAGTTTATCCTCATTTAATTGTACCCCAATTTGGTCCAGATTCATAGTCCACTTTGTTAGGCACTTCTAATTTTATAGCATCTTCCATAATTTGTTTTATTTTTCTAGCTTGATCTTCTGTTTCAATAGAAAAACATAACTCATCATGTATTTGTATGTGCGGAACAATACCTTCTTCAAATAATAATACCATTGCTTTTTTTGTCATATCAGCTGCAGAACCTTGTATTAATCTGTTCAAAGCTTTGTAAGTAAAAGCTGGTTGACAAAAACTTTCAAAGTTTTCAGCAAAAGGATCTTGTTTGTGTTGCTCTAAAGATCTGTTTGCTTTGTAATAATCTTTAGCTTCATCAATACCATCTAAGATGGGCACTTGTTCTTCTACAATTTGCTTTACTCCATTTTCGTCATCTTTGTATTTTTGAACTACAAACCTACCTTCCTCTGCATTCCAATATTTATCTCTAGGCTCCCACTTATTAAAACGACAAAACCTATCTTCTAATGTAAATATTTGTTTGTTTTCTTCTGCAAATTTTTGTAGACTGTTGGCCAATTGTCTTACAAAAGGCACCTCCCTGTGGTACTGTTCAAATAAATCTTTTGCCTCGTCATCTTCTAGCTCTAAAGACCTAGCTAATTTGTTTTTACCCATGCCATAAAACAATCCTAAATTAATTGTCTTAGCTTGTTTTCTTGTTATTGATGCCATCTCTGCAACCATATCATGAAAGTCTGTATCTGGCTCTTCTTTGTATCTTTTAGCCATATCTTTTGCACCTGATATATCTTGATCTTTTAATTTTAAAGCATAATGCACTACAAGTCTTGGCTCTTGTTGTGAGTAATCGAAAGATGCCCACATACAATCTTTCTCTGGAATAAACAGCTCTCTTATTTTATTTCCTTGTTCTGTTCTCGCAGGAATTTGTTGTAGATTTGGATGACTCATAGAGAATCTCCCTGTAACAGTTCCACCTGCTTCTGATCTTATTTGATTTATGTCTGCGTGTATTCTCCCCTTGTTTGAATATTTTAAAATACTGCTGACAAAAGTGTTACGCAGTTTATCTAACTGTCTAGCTTTTGCAATCATTTTTAAATATTTATTAGTATGTGATTCTAGATATAATTTTGTTATACTAGGTCGCCCCGTTTTTGGTGTAACTTTATAATCTGTTATGTTTTGTTGCTTTAACAAAGGTTCGTATGAATCTGCGGCCCACAAAATAATCCCAACGCCTGTTTCTTTTTTTATAGTATTTAATATTTCTTCTTGTTCTTTTTTTAATTCTTCACCAAAAGTTTTTGCTTTCTGCTCATCAACTCTTACACCTCTAAAACGCATCTCTACCAAACAAGGAAATAATCTTGTTTCTAAATTAAATATATTTTCTAAGCTCTTATCTTTCTTAACCCCTGTTTTTATTGACTTTTTTAACAAGTTTTTAAAATGATTCCAAAGTTTTAAAGTTAAATTTACATCTTGTTCGGCATAATCTTTTACTAAATCATAGGGTAGCTTATGCATGTTTAGCATTGGATCATCTATGCCATGATCTTCTTTTGCTTTTTCTGTTAAATCATATTTGTATTTGTTTTCTCCTAAATAATCTCTCCCTAAAGAATCTAAAGAATATCTTTTTCTATTCTCATCTATTATGGATGCCGCAACCATTGTATCATACAAAGGACCTTTAGGCATTAGACCGGACTCTGCACGTATCCAACATACGTCGTACATTGCGTTATGAAATACTTTTTTTATTTTTTCGTTTTGAAAAATTTTTCTGTTCAAGATCTTCCAGGTTCTTTTCGGATCTTCATTTTGACCAGAGTGTTTATGTCTTATTGGTATGTAAAGTTTCTCGTCACCGTAAGCTAAAGCAATTCCACACACTTTACCTCTACCTACTATGGCCCCTGATCCGTGTTCCTTTAACCCTGGGTCGTGTGTCTCTAAGTCAACCGCTACTGTTTCTCCATCTTTTATTTCTATTTCTGATGGTACTGGTATCATTTAGTATCTTTCAATTTTTTTATTTCCAACTCGCAGTAGTGTATAATTTTTTCTAAGTCTTGTACACCATTTTTCAACTTGTACCTGCATACATATTTTATAACGTTGCCTTGAAAAAAAGACAGATCATTTTTAGAAATAAACTCATATGGTTGAATGACCATGTTTTTATAATGTTTCCCGCCTACCTGGCGACTTTGTGGAAACGCATCTTTAAATATATCTTTATTTGTCATCTTTATCCTCCTCTCCTTCTAATGTTAGTTCAGTTTTACTTTTAACCAACCATAATGTTTTCTTAGCCCTAGAACATGCAACATATTTCATTCTCTTTTTAGAGAACAAATCTTCTGTTCTAGTTAAAGTTAAGTCTAACACTACGTTGTCAAATTCTTTCCCTTTTATTGTATGTATATTCTCAACAAAAATTCTTTTCTTGTCCAGGTCTCTGCCGTTGTCCACTATGTCTTTAATATAATTTTTCATAAAAATATTACGTGTATTACTTATCAATTGAAAATCGTTTATGTCCCTCACACCAGATTGTAAAAATCCTTCATCAACTAAATAATCTAAGGTATAACTACCTCTAGGTATTGAATCCGCTGCCTCTGGGCTATAATTAGAACCTAGATAGTAAGGATTAACTGACTTTAGAACTTGTTTTATTTCTTTTAAAGCAACACTTTCCCCGTTAGCTAAGTCTAAAAAGAATCTTTGATTCTTTACCTGTCTTGAAGGGTCTTCAAATATTTTCTTTCTTTTTAATTTTTGTAAATCATTATACGGCATTTGAAAAGGGATACCTAACTTCATCAAATACTTCATTGTTAATATCGGATCATTGCCTCTGTACGTGAACACAAAATCTTCTTGGGTCTCTAATATACGTCTTTTTAATTCACCTGCATTTTCATCCTGTTCTAAGTCTCTTAACATATATTTTTCGCCCTCGATAATCTCTTCCGTTTCTTTGTCTTTTAGTGGTGCCCATACTCTAGAATACTCGTAGTGTTCCCAAACATCTTTTATAATTTTTTTACAATAATCATTTACAATAAGTGGACATCTGTATCCCTGTTCTAGTTCTATTTCAGGATCTGCAAACTCTTTATGAAAAGCATCTGGGTCAGCCCCTGAAAATTCAAATATAGATTGATCAGGATCACCTGCTTTGTAAAAATAATCCACACCTGATGATAAAGCTTTTTCAGCCTCCCTTTGAATAACACTGGAGTCTTGTGCTTCATCAACAATTAAAACTTTAATGTGAGCGTACTTTGGTTTTGCTTCTTTTATTTTGTAAAAATATTCTATCATGTCGTCAAAATCTAATAAGTTTTCAGCTCTTTCATTTACTTTTATATTGGTTTTAAATTCTTGATAATTTTTTTCTAGTTCTTGAAGTTCTGCTGGGTAGTATTTATAATCATCTTTTTCTTCAAAACCTAAAGTAGAATAGTATTCAATAGGACTCATACCATTATTCCTAGCAAAACTGTTAAATTTAAAAAACGGATGTAACTTAAATAAAGATTCTATGTCTTTAAATTTTTTACTTCTTGTATGCTTACTAAATAAAGGATACATTTGAGCCATTATTTCATAATCGTCTAGATCAAACTCAATTCCTTTTGTTACTTGTTTAGCTATAGCGTTACAATACGAGTGTATAGTAGAAACATTATACTCTAAAGTTTTCTTTGCATTCTGCACCTTGTAATATATTTCTTTGCCTGTATCTTTTTGATACTGTAATATTGTTTCAGGATCTAATATTTTTTCTCTGATAATTTTAGCAGCTGTTTTAGTATGAGACATAAGTAACATGTCAGCAGGAGAATATTTGTCTAAAGACTCATAAAATATTCTTACAAGTCTTGTTGTTTTACCTGTACCTGGTGGTCCCGCTATTCTAATCTTTATCATTTTTTAATTGTTTTGTTGCTGTTTGGTTTATTGTTATTGCAAACTTACTAGAGTCCGCTGCAAACTTCCAAGTTACACACGAAACCCTTTTTTTACTTACCTTATCTGTATAATCACCTCTGTTTCTTTTTGCGTCCATTATCTTTGCAAGATCAAAACATATCTTTCTAACTGATGTTTTGTCATTTTTAGATGCTAGATACTCCATTAAATCTTTTATTCTAAATTCTAATGTTTTTTGTTTTTGATCTAAATAACAAGTGCCCCATTGTATATTATGTTTTTCTAAACTGACTGTAGCTTTTTCTACAAAATCATAAATTAAAGATTCAAACTGGTATTTCTTTTGTGTCTCTTCTTCTGCCTCTTCTATATTTCTTTTAGTTAATCTTTGTAATTGCCACTGCCTAAAATCATCTGACTTCATTTGATACAAAGCATTCGGAGGAAAATAACCTGCGTCTGAAAGTTTGTTACAATATAATTTTTTATCAATAATCTCTGATCCAGTAAATTCTACACGAACTTGTTTTAAATTATCAGTAGAATCTTTAATAACCTTAACAACATCAAAAAACACAGGAGGCTCACTAGTATACTCTGTTATAGTTCCAAATAATTCTTCGGCTCTTACTAATTGTTCTGCTTCGTCTTTATTAATACCACAAACATGAAACCTACACGCTGTAGGATCACAATCTTTTTGTATGTTTGGTCTTTTACAAAGATATTTATATTCGGTATTTTCTGATTTAAATATTGTTTTCTCTATCTCGTCTTCTGGTAAAGGACTTTCCATACTTTTTTTATTAAAATATTTTAGTAAATCTTTTGCATCAAAGTTTGAGAACTCTGGTATTTCTTTTGCGTGTTTTTCTGCTCTCTTGGCCCAGGTAAAACAATGAAGTAGATAATCGTTTCGACCTATGTCTCCAGGTATTTTATTGTCATTTCTC
>VTLG01003287.1_pt1 | contig 10703 bp, 17 predicted proteins | sample 4694571 | NCBI WGS metagenome assembly VTLG01 (sample SAMN12604809, study PRJNA352737) | marine metagenome | biome: ENVO:00000447; feature: ENVO:00000209|ENVO:00000569|ENVO:01000036; material: ENVO:00002151; isolation source: viral sequences binned using virsorter ... | reverse complement strand
AATGGGGAGGATTCTAATTCAGATACTATAGTATTTGGTAATACTACTATTGCAGGTGGAGAAGGATCTGATATTCTTGAGATTCATGGTGCTGGAGATTATTTTCCAGGAAAATATGATTGGAGTCAGGATGGATTTAGTATGACTGGAAATCCTGGTGTTATGGCATCTGATACTATTAATTTAAATAGTGTTGAAGCATTCCGTGGCAGTAGTAAGGTTGCAGGATCTAGAGTTCCTGGTGGTATGGGCGAAGATCATATTTCATTTAATCCTGGTCTTGCTAATACTGTTTATGATGAGCCGAAGTATTATTCGGATATTCATGGTATAGTTGCTGGTAATGATCCCTATCCTACATTAGGTAATATTAAACCTAAACCATCTATCAACAAACCAGGAGTACACAAATATGAAGAAGATAAAGGTATTGCGGATCTTAAAGATTATGTCTCTTCAACATATTCTGGACACTATACTACCAAAGGATCAAACGTCCAGACACTTGATCTTATCGAATCCGTTGGTGATGCGGAATCTTTCTGTCGTTCTAATGCAATCAAGTATTTGAGTCGGTATGATAAGAAAGGACAGGCAAAACGTGATATACTAAAGGCAATGCATTATTGCTTATTGTTATACTACTTCAGCGGCAACACACAAAATGAAATTACGACCCGTGGTTATGAAACTTTCTGACAGTACACTTTTAGTTCTTAAAAACTTTTCGACTATTAATCAGTCAATTCTTTTTAAGCAAGGGAATAAATTGAGAACTATTTCAGTAATGAAAAATATTCTTGCTGAAGTAACAATTGAAGAGGAGTTACCTAAAGATTTTGGTATTTACGATCTTCCTCAGTTTCTGAATGGCATTCATCTTCTATATTCAAATCCTGATTTTGATTTCAGTAAGGATGGATATGTGGTTATTAAAGAAGGTAAGATGCATTCTAAATTCTTCTTTGCTGATCCTAGTGTTATTGTCACACCTCCTGACAAGGAGATTACTCTTCCAAGTGAAGATGTTTCATTTGAATTGACTACAGAACAATTGGATAAGTTGCTTAGAGCAGCATCTCTTTATCAACTTCCAGATTTATCTGTGGTTGGTGAAAATGGTGTTGTAAAACTACTTGTTCGTGATAAGAAGAATGATACATCCAATAGTTTCTCTATTATGGTTGGAGAGACTGATGCCACATTTGCTTTTAACTTTAAGGTAGAGAATATTAAGATTCTTCCAGGAACTTATGGGGTTGTTGTATCACAAAAACTTCTATCACGATTTACGAATAAGAATCATGATTTAACATATTACATTGCATTAGAACCTGATTCTACCTTTGGTTGATTATGAGAGATGAATTTCTCTGGGTTGAAAAGTATCGACCCAAGACTATTGAGGAATGTATTCTCCCTGAGAATATAAAGAAAACCTTTAAGGATTTTCTTAATAAGGGTGAAGTGCCTAATCTGCTTCTTTCTGGACCTGCGGGGTGTGGAAAGACAACAGTAGCTAAGGCACTTTGTGCTGAGTTGGGGGTAGATTCTTATGTTATTAATGGATCAGATGAAGGAAGATTTCTTGATACGGTTAGAAACAATGCCAAGAATTTTGCCTCAACAGTATCCCTTTCATCAGATGCCAAACATAAAGTCATTATCATCGACGAGGCAGACAACACCACTCCAGATGTACAGCTATTGCTTAGGGCATCGATTGAGGAGTTTTCTTCCAACTGTAGATTCATCTTCACCTGTAATTATAAGAATAAAATCATCGAACCGCTCCATTCCAGGTGTGCTGTGGTCGAGTTTGGCATACGTGGGAAGCAAAAACAAGAGATTGCGGCTGCTTTCTTCACCAGACTTAACTCTATCTTGGACCAAGAGAGGTGCGAGGCTGATAAGAAGGTCCTGGCAGAACTAATCAATAAACACTTTCCAGATTGGAGAAGAGTATTAAATGAATGTCAAAGATATTCTGTTAGTGGTAAAATAGATAGTGGTATTCTTGCTCACTTTAGCGATGTAAAAGTCAATGATCTCATTAAAACTCTTAAAGAAAAGAACTTTCCTGAAGTACGTAAATGGTGTGTCGATAACTTGGACAATGATCCTGCTGTATTGTTGCGTCGTATCTACGATTCTCTTTATGCATCCCTTGTCCCTTCTAGTATTCCTCCTGCCGTCCTTATTATTGCTAAGTATCAGTACCAAATTGCGTTCGTCGCGGACCAAGAAATAAATTTACTTGCATGTCTTACTGAAATTATGGTAGAATGTGAGTTCAGATGAAAGAGGTTTATGAGAGAAGAAGTTCTTGAAATGTTAAGGAGAGATGCTTATCGTCAAGGTGAGTTTACTCTTTCATCTGGAGTTAAAAGCAACCATTATGTAAACTGTAAACCAGTAACATTGAATGGAAGAGGTCTTTTAATATTAAGTCTTAGTCTTCTAGAGAATGTTGAGAAATATTCTACAGCAGTAGGAGGACTTACGTTAGGTGCAGATCCTTTGGTAAGTGGAGTTGCTATGGCAGCTGCTTTAAAGGATCGTAATCTTAATGCATTGATTGTAAGAAAGGAACCAAAAGGACATGGCACAGGAGCATGGATTGAAGGACCTTTGCCAGAAATAGGTTCTCGTGTTACAGTATTAGAAGATGTTATTACGACTGGAGGTTCTGCGATTAAAGCAGTAGAAAAGATACGTGATGCCGGATACTTCGTTAAGCGTGTTCTTGCCATCGTAGACAGGCAGGAAGGGGGTGCAGACGCTTTAGATGATGCTGGATTGGAACTTTATAGTTTATTTACTTTAGAGGATTTGGTAAATGAAATTTAAGGCACTTGTTTTTATTCGTTTAAGAGCACAGGTTGATGATTCTCCAGGAAATGCTGTTAGAGATGCTTGTCGCAGACTTTCTGATTTGAATATTAATAAATTGAGATTGGGTAAGGTGATTGATCTTTATTTTGAAGCACCTGATAAAGAATATGCTATTAAAGAACTATATACTTTAAGTGATAGATTATTTGCTAATACTGTTATAGAAGATTGGAGTTTTGAATTAAATGAGGATGATGGAGGTGGATGAGTAAATTAACTTATGGAGAGATCCAACAATTAGAATATCTTGCAGAGAAATTGGGAGGTAAAATAACATATTTTACTTTATTAGATCAATCAGGTACAAAAAGTAAAAAAATTGTGATTGAATATGAAAAACAAACAAAAGCATCAAGTTAAGTCTAGATTTTATTATATTTTTTGGGGTGCTGCAACTATATCTGTAGTTGCTGGTCAGATTTATGTTGGAACTGGATATCGTTTAATGTCTGGGGCATTTCATAGAATTATGGATGCAGTAGTAGTAGAGACACAAAAAAATTCTCTTTATAAAATGGAGAAGGATGATTGTCCACCAATAAAATATTATGATTTATGAAATCTTTGAAATCTCTTAAAACGCCTTTACGCTATCCTGGTGGTAAGTCCCGTGCATGTAAAAAGATGGATCAGTTTTTTCCTGATCTTCGGGAGTATACAGAATTTCGTGAACCTTTTCTTGGTGGAGGAAGCGTTGCAATACATATTAGTAAGAAGTATCCTCACCTAAAGGTGTGGGTGAATGATCTTTATGAACCTCTTGTAAACTTTTGGCAAGTTTTGCAGATGTTTGGTGTAGAATTAAAGGATGAATTATTAAAATACAAATTATCACACAATGATCCAGTTAAAGCAAGAGAGTTATTTAACAACTCTAAGTCTATTATTAATGAGACTAATAAGTCATCCCTTGACCGCGCTGTGGCTTTTTATATTGTCAATAAGTGCAGTTTTAGCGGTCTCACTGAGAGCTCTAGTTTTTCATCTCAAGCTTCCAATAGCAATTTTTCAGTACGGGGGATTGAAAAATTACCTGGATACTCTGAAATCATCTCACACTGGAACATAAACAATTACTCCTATGAGTATTTGATGAAAGAGAAGATTAATGATGAAACTATTTTTATGTACCTAGATCCTCCTTATGATATTAAGGATAATCTTTATGGAAAGAAAGGGTCTATGCATAAGGGATTTGATCACGATCAATTTGCAGAAGACTGTGATAAGTATAAGATCGATATGATGGTAAGTTATAATTCAGATCAACTTGTTAAGAATAGGTTTAAGAAATGGGATCTTGCTGAGTTTGATTTAACTTATACTATGCGATCTGTGGGAGAATATATGAGAGATCAGCAACAAAGGAAAGAGTTAGTGTTGATGAATTATGGTCCATGGAAGAAGAATGGACCACATATTCAATCTACTTTTAGTGGATGTTTTAATTATGATAAATTGAAAAAAGAAGGTCTAGCAGCATGAATAATTTTGCAAAAGAAATAAAAGAGGGAACTAAAAAATCTCACAGTATGGCAGAGAATACTGGATTTGTGTCGGGATTTTTAAGAGGAGTGGTTAGTAAAGATCAATATAGAAAACTTATTTCTAATTTTTATTTTGTATATCATGCATTAGAAGAGGAAGTATATGGGTTGAGAAATCATCCTGTAGTTGGAAAACTTTATTTTCAATCTCTTGAAAGAGTTTCTGCATTGGAAAAGGATTGTGAATATTTCTATGGTTCTGATTGGAGAAGTATTATTAATCCTTCAGAAGCATGTCAAAGGTATGTTGATCGTATTCGTGAGGTAGCAGATGAAGACCCAGAACTTCTTGTTGGTCACCATTACACCAGATACTTGGGTGATCTCTCAGGGGGACAGATACTTAGAAACATTGCAGCAAAGTCTTTGGGTCTTACAGAAGGTTTGGCGTTCTATGACTTCCCACAGATCACAGACTCTAAAGGATTTAAGGTATCATATAGAACGACACTTGACACATTGCCGATTACTACATCGCAGCAGAACTCTATAATAGTGGAAGCAAATTATGCATTTCGTCTTAATATGCATATGTTTGACGAATTGGAAGGTAATGAATTAAAATCTTTAGTGAAGATGATATGTGGTTTTATTAGGAGGAAAGATACTGACACTTAAGTATCCTGGTAAAAGATGGTCATCTGGTACAATATTACTTTTATTGTATTGGTTGCTAATGTTAGGAATGCTTACTAATGCGGGGGTTTATTATTATGACAGAACTGAAGGATTGGTTGAACTCCATTAATTTTACAAAAGAAGATTTAACAGAACATACAAAAGATTATCCTCCCTATATTGTTAATCGTTGTCTTAGTGGGCATCTTGATTGTGTGTTGTTTGCTAATGAAATGAATAAGTATTCTTTCCTAGATAAAGACATGCAATATAGTTTTTATCTAAATACTCTTAGGAAAAAGAAGAGATTTTCTCCCTGGCTCCGTAAGGATAAAGTCACGGATCTCCAATGTGTTAAACAATACTATGGTTATAGTAATGAGAAAGCGTCTCAAGCACTGAAAATTTTATCAAAACAACAACTGGATTACATTAAACAACGACTTGACACTGGAGGATCGAAATGACTACCACGGTAGAACCTGAAGTAAAGTGGTCTCAGGACCAAATGGTGGAGGTACTTCTTAATGAACCGGATGACTTCCTTAAAGTAAGAGAGACATTAACTCGGATTGGAGTTGCGTCTAGGAAAGAGAAGAAACTCTATCAGTCTTGTCATATTTTGCACAAGCAGGGTAGATATTACATTGTGCATTTTAAGGAGCTGTTTGCTCTTGATGGAAAAACTGCTAATCTTACACTTAATGATGTACAGCGACGTAATCGCATTACTCGTCTTTTGGCTGATTGGGGACTTATTTCAATAGTAAACCCTGATTCCGTATCTGATATTGCTCCTTTAAATCAAATTAAAGTACTTGCATATAGAGATAAGGGGGAATGGGTGTTAGAGCAAAAGTATAATATTGGAAAGAAAGGTAAGACACAAGAAGAGTAATGATGAATACTATATTATTAATTCTTTTAGTGATTGCTGCATATTTAAATCTATACTTAACACACGGTCGTAGAGGAAAACCGAAAAGATTTATGCGGTAAACCTTACTGCTTTTTTTTAGGATTTGTGTTATAAATAGGTATGGATGCCTTAGGGGTCCACAAAACACAAACTCGCTTTAAAAGGAGCTAAGAACCATGCAAACAGCATTAGCAAAGTATCATGCTGCAAATCTTCCCGAATTGATGGAGAGGATTAATAGGAATAGCATAGGAATGGATGATTACTTGGATCGTTTTTTCAATTTACATGAAACGACACAGAATTATCCTCCGTACAATCTTGTACATTTAAGTGAAACATTATCTAGGTTAGAGATTGCTCTTGCGGGATTTAAAGCGAAAGAAGTCAAAGTCTACACACAAACTGGAAAGTTATTTGTGGAAGGCAAGAAAGAAGATAAAGAAACAGATGCAAAATTTATCCATAAAGGATTGGCCCAACGTTCCTTTACCAGACAATGGACGCTCGCCGACGATACAGAGGTACGATCGGTCAGCTTTGAAGACGGACTCTTGGAGGTGGAATTAGGTAAGGTAATTCCAGAGCATCATCAACGTAAGGATTGGTTCTAAATAGATGGATCAGGCACGGGCACCTCCTAGTTGTCTGAAATGCATTTCACAAGAGGGGGGAGGTTTACGACCTCCCTTTTTTATGGTATACTTCTAATAGGTAAAAAGTAAAAATGACTGTTAAATTAGCACTCTTAAAATCTGGAGAGGATGTAATTTCAAATATTCATGAAATGGTAGTTGGTGAAGAAAATTCACCTGATGATCCTAAGCGGGTGGTTGGATATTTCTTTGAAAATCCTTGTATTGTTAAGATTTTGGCGCAAGAGTCTGGATTAAAAACTCCTTGTAAGTTACAATTAACTCCTTGGATGCCACTTACAAATGAGAAAAAGATTCCAGTTGCACCAGATTGGGTTATAACTATTGTTGAACCAATGCCTCAATTAAAAAAAATGTATGAAGAAGGAGTTTTAAAAAATGAGCAATCAAACAATAAAATTGATAGTTCTGACGAACGGTCAGAATCTAATAAGTCAGATTGAAGAAGTCACCACAGAATTGGGAGAACCTGATTGTAAATTAGTTAATCCTTTTATTATTACAACATCAGAAGAGAAGATAACAATGCAGGAGGGAGTAGCAGTTTTAAGACCTTGGCTACTTAATATTACAAGAGATGATATTTTTATGATTAGTTCTGATAAAATACTTACTCTTGCAGATCCAATGCCCACATTACTTGAAAAATATCTAGACCTTACTAAAGAATGAAATTTTACACCAATGTTCAATTAATCGGGAATCAATTCCTGGTGAGAGGTGTTGATGGAGGAAAGAGATATGAACATAGGGATGAATTTTTCCCAACATTATTTGTCAAATCTAAAAGGAAAGCTAAATATAAGACGTTAAACGGAGAATCAGTTGAAACTATTAATCCGGGAACGGTCAGAGACTGTCGTGACTTCTATAAGAAGTACCAAGATGTTGAGGGCTTTGAGATATACGGAAATGACCGATATATTTACCAATACATATCGGAGAAATACCCTGAGGATGAGGTCCGGTTTGACATCAGTAAGATTAAACTGGTTACTTTGGATATTGAAGTTGCGTCTGAGCAAGGGTTCCCTGATGTTGAATCGTGTGAGGAAGAGATCCTTGCTATTAGTATCCAGGACTATACAACAAAGCAGATCATTACTTGGGGAGTTAAGCCGTTTCAGAATAATCGCAAGGATGTAACATATCATCATTGTCCTAGTGAATATGAACTTCTAAATCATTTCATTAACTATTGGATGGTGGATGTTCCAGATGTGATTACTGGGTGGAACATTCAGTTATATGATATTCCGTATATTTGTAAGCGTCTTAGGAGGGTGCTTGGTGAAAAGTTGATGAAGAGAATGTCACCATGGGGATTGTGTAGTGAGGGTGAGATTCATCTTATGGGAAGAACTCATACTACCTTTGATGTGGGTGGTGTGACACAATTGGATTACTTGGATCTTTATAAGAAGTTTACTTACAAAGCCCAGGAATCTTATAGGTTGGATTATATTGCGGAAGTAGAATTAGGTCAGAAGAAGTTAGATCACTCAGAGTTTGATACTTTTAAGGATTTCTATAAGAAAGGATGGCAAAAGTTTATTGAGTATAATATCGTTGACGTAGAATTGGTTGATCGTCTTGAAGATAAGATGAAGCTTATTGAACTCGCATTAACCATGGCATATGACGCTAAGGTGAATTATGCAGATGTCTTTTATCAAGTGAGGATGTGGGATAATATAATTTATAACTATTTAAAGAAAAGAAATATTGTTATTCCACCAAAAAATAAAATATCAAAAAATGAAAAATATGCAGGAGCCTATGTCAAAGAACCGAAAGCAGGACGCTATGATTGGGTTGTCTCTTTTGACCTTAATAGCTTGTACCCTCATCTTATTATGCAATATAACATCTCCCCGGAGACCCTCATCGAGGCTAGATGTCCCGGCGCAAGCGTTGAGAGGTTTTTAAATCGTGAGGTGTCAATTGGTAGCGATTATGCTGTTTGTGCTAATGGCGCTCAGTATCGTAAGGATGTACGGGGTTTTCTACCAGAGTTGATGGATAAGATGTATGGAGATCGTGTGGTCTTCAAGAAGAAGATGATTGAGGCAAAGAAATCATATGAAAAGACTCCCACTAAGACACTTGAAAAGGAGATTGCGCGGTGTAATAACATCCAAATGGCAAAGAAGATTGCACTAAACTCTGCTTATGGTGCTTTAGGTAATGCATATTTTAGATATTATAAGTTGGCAAATGCAGAGGCAATTACACTGTCAGGTCAAGTCTCTATTCGGTGGATAGAGAATAAGATGAATGAGAGAATGAATAAAATTCTTAAAACAGAGAATGTTGATTATGTTATTGCTTCAGATACTGATTCCATTTATCTTCATTTGGGTCCTTTGGTTGAACGTGTATACGAAGGGAGAGAGAAAACTAATGAAGGCATTGTCACGTTCCTTAATAAGATCTGTGAGGTGGAATTTGAGCCGTATATTGATGGTGCTTATGAAGAATTGGCAGAATACGTCAATGCCTATGACCAAAAAATGCAAATGAAGCGTGAGAATATTGCTGATCGTGGTATATGGACTGCGAAGAAGCGATATATTCTTAACGTATGGGATAGTGAGGGAGTGAGGTATGAGGAACCTAAACTTAAAATGATGGGCATAGAGGCGGTTAAATCGTCCACTCCTGCACCATGTAGGGCAATGATTAAGGATGCTCTTAAACTTATGATGAATGGCACAGAAGATGAGGTAATTGATTTTATTGAGAAGAGTAGAACAGCATTTAAGAAACTACCACCAGAAGAGATTTCATTTCCACGTTCTGCTTCTGATGTTGTTAAATATCAGGCACATTCTACAATATATTCCAAAGGAACTCCTATACATATACGGGGTGCATTATTGTATAACCATTATGTTAAAAAGCATAAGTTAGATAATAAGTACTCTCTCATTCAGAATGGTGAAAAGATTAAGTTCTGCTACTTGAAGAAACCGAATATTATTCACGAGAATATTATTTCTTTCATTCAAGATTTTCCGCACGAAATTGGTCTTGACAAGTATATAGATTATGACTTACAATTTAATAAAGCCTTCTTAGAACCACTCAAAATCATATTAGATGCGATTGGTTGGAATGTAGAAAAAACCGTAAACCTGGAGTTATTTTTTGCCTAATGGACTTACCTATTAACGACAAAGAATTAGATACTATTGTCAGGGCATTAGCCTTGGGTGGAGATGCTGCATTATTTCATAGACTTAAGGATGTTAAGGAAGTGAGAGAGCAAAATCCTGATGGACCTTATAAGAAAATACTTCGTGAAAAATATGGGATGGTAATCTAATGATGTTACCTGGTACTATGGTTATTGTTGATGATCCTACATCTATTTACAATGGATATGAAGGTTTTATTCAAAGGATAAGTGATGATAAAGCTGCTGTCCTTTTTGATAATTATGCTCCTTGGGAGAAAATGGTAACTATTAGATTGAAAGATTTAAAGGAGAAATAATGGATTTTTTGAAAGACATAGTAAAAGAAATAGGTGATGACTTTACAAAACTGGCGTCGGAAATTGATTCTGTCGAACAATTCGTTGATACAGGAAGTTATATCTTTAATGGGTTGTGTTCAGGCAGTATATTTGGGGGTGTCTCTTCTAATCGCATTACTGCCATCGCTGGAGAAAGTAGTACTGGAAAAACTTTTTTCTCTCTCGCCGTTGTCAAGAACTTCTTGGATATTAATCCCTCCGCTTATGTACTCTATTTTGACACTGAGGCTAGCATTAACCGGGCACTTTTAGAAAGTAGGGGTATTGATTTAGAGAGATTTGTTGTTATTAATGTAGTAACGATTGAGGAGTTTAGACAGAAGGCACTTAAGGCAGTTGATAAATATCTTCAAATGCCTATGGATGAACGCAATCCTTGTATGTTTGTGTTAGACTCTTTAGGTATGCTTTCTACAGAGAAAGAAATTAGAGACGCATTGGATGATAAACAAGTCCGTGATATGACCAAATCACAATTGGTCAAAGGTGCGTTCAGAATGTTAACCCTCAAACTTGGTCAAGCGAATG
>VTLG01000417.1_pt1 | contig 10703 bp, 12 predicted proteins | sample 4694571 | NCBI WGS metagenome assembly VTLG01 (sample SAMN12604809, study PRJNA352737) | marine metagenome | biome: ENVO:00000447; feature: ENVO:00000209|ENVO:00000569|ENVO:01000036; material: ENVO:00002151; isolation source: viral sequences binned using virsorter ... | reverse complement strand
AATGTGACTTCATCGCAAAGATTAGTCCAGTAGGACCACTCATTGGTTGAACGCCACAGATGTCGTATGCTACCAAGTTAGGCATAGCACGACGGATTAGTGAAATCATCACTGGGTCGAAACCAGCTAGTCCACCAGTCTTAGTATCTAAACCACTACCAGATAGTGCGTTTGTACCGATAGCTCCAACTGTGTTGGATGCTTCGTTAATCATTCCACGCTCTTCGCGTAGTTGTGATTCTGTATTTTCTAACAGAACAGCAGTAACAGCCTTTCTATAATTGTCTTTAATAGAGCCTGCGCCCTCATGACTTAGAACAGGTGCCCACTTTTCGGTTAGAGCTTTTGAATTAAACATTTTTTTGTTTGCTCTGTTTAAAATTTTGGGATGTTATTATCAGGATTGCCAGCGATTAAGAGCGTTAAGGTATGTTGCCATTGCTGGTGTTACCTCTGCGTTCTCTCCTTCTACTGGAGTTTCATCTGCAACCTCACTTTGTGTTACAGTTCCTTCCTTAAAGTAAGACTCTTTGATAGTTTTCACTTTCTTAGAGAATTCCTCTTCGGTTGTAAACTCAACGCCCTCAGCGAGTGCAGCGAGTTTGTCCTTCTGAGTATCTGCGAGTCCTTCTGAAACAGTGTTCAGAACATTGATTTTAGCAGTCTCGTTAAGACGGGTTTGTAATTTCACGTTAGCTTTGACCTGTTCGTCAAGGCGTGCTTCCATTTCACGAATAGAGTCAGCCATACCTTCTACCACCTCAACTTTCTCATCGGGGATAGCGATATAGTGCTCCTCAAAGAGACCCTTCAGACCTGCAATGAAGTCTTCTGTAATCTCATTCTTTATACCACGGTCCACAGCAACTTGATTTTGCTCCATCCATGTACCGATGGCGTAGTTAACTGTGCCATTAACTTCTTCTGAAAGTTCTGCTTTAGCAGCAGTGAGCTTCTCTTCGTGCTCTTTGGCAAAGTGTTCTACAAGCTTTAAATACTCTTCATTAAGTTTTGCTTTGATAGCAGCTTCAAAGATAGTCTTTGCTTTCTCAGCAAACTCTTTTGAGAGTTCTGTGCCTTCTAATAAGGCATCAACGTCAGCGGAAACGTCAAGTTCCTCAAACGATGGTTTGATAGGATAGCTTACGTCAGGACCAGTGCCTGTTCCGTATGCTACTTCAGAACCAACACTAGGTTGTGTTCCCTGATCTCCTGCATCTTTTGTTGATGAAGTCTGGGCAGATCCGTCGCTAGATGCATCTCCAACAGGAGCAGCTGCCTTAGCGCCAGGATTTTCCTCACCATCATCATCGTGCTCGTTAGGAGTTGTGGATGTTCCACCAAGATCAGTTACTGACTGACCTGCTGGAGCAACACTAGGTGCTACAGTTGGTTGAGGATCCTTGCCGCCAGAACCAGTCTGTGCGTCAGAGACCTGAGTGGGTTCACTACCAGTGCCAGGGATAACAGTAGCTTGAACGGTAGGCATTGGGTCAGCCGCGTTCTCTACAATCACCTTTTGCTCGGTAACGAACTCCTCAAACTTTTCATTTAGCTTGTCTGACATCTGAGTTTACCTCGTAATTTCCGTATAATTAATCTAAGTTTATTTATAGAATCAAAGATTTGAGAGGAAATGCTCAAACACTTTGAGCGTTTTCTCTTCCATGGTGCGGCGATTTGCACCGTCCATGTACCTTTGGTATTTAGCAACTTCACGCTCCTTGAGCAATCCGTTGTCCCACACCCACTCTTTGCCTTCCATGATTCCATTTACGAAAGCATCGGGTGCGGATGGATCTGCTACTATATCAGCAGCAGTTGTAAGCATGAAGTCATCTGCAACAACGTTGCAGTCTTCACTCTTTTGAATGCTTCCCATACCACGAGAAGAAACACCCAACTGAACTCCTTCGCCAAGTAAGCTCTTAGCGATGTTACCCATTGGTGTATCAAGGATCTGTGCTTTACCAACAAAGTTATTGCCTTCTGCACGGAGACTTGTAATTCTATGAGAAACCCTATCAAGATTGATAGTAGGACCATCAGGATGACCGAGTTCACCTAAAGCACGTTTTGATTTAATGTACTCTTCGTTGTATCTTCCAACTTCACGTTCGAGGACACTAAAGGGATACATACGACCATTTCGATTTTTTAATTCAGATTGTAAGAATACTCCCTCAATGTAAAGAAGTTTCTTTCCGTCCTTTTCCTCAGTAAGGATTTGAACGTTTTCAATCTGTTCCGTTATCAGTTTCATCGGTAGTTTCCTTTTCGGTAGGTTCATCAAAGAATGTATTTGCTACCACCTTTTTATAATCTGCCATAGCTTCGGAAGCTTTGGAGAATAACATGTCGTGGATAGCATCGATAGCAGTTGCTCTTTGATTATCGTTGATCTTACCAACGATATCTACAGCACCCACTTCGCTATTAACTTCAGTTTTTTCAGCCATAATATTAGTTCAGTATATATTATTTATTATTTGTAGAAGGTTTAGGTGCGGATTTCGCTCTCTTTAGGTCTCTAGCTAGAGCTTCATCATCAGCTTTTGATTGCCTTTCTGCATCATCATCTGCTTGCATTGCCTGTATTTCAGGAGCGAGTGCCTGATTTGCTACATTTAATTGATCCAATGTATTCATTTCTGCAGGATCGAGTGCAAGACCACTGGTTATATCAGTTGCCATCTGCTTATCAATCTCCCGCATATCCTTGTTAGTTTGTCCAAGAATATTTGAACGAACATATTGTGTTGAGAAATACTTACCTACAAATGGATCCATTTGAGTAACAGTTATCATTCTCTGATTCATCATTTCAATTTCTTTAAGTTCATTGAAATGGTTATCAAATAAGAAGTCAAACTGGATATGCTCTTTCATATCATCCCAGTCTTCAGGAGCTATTACTCCTTTAAGGATGAGTTGAGTCTTGAGCATGTCGTGGAACATCTCAGCAAATCTTTTACGTAGACGTCCAATGAACTTAGTGAACTTAAGTTCGTCACGGAGGACTTCAGTGGTTTTACCAAGGTTAAATCCTTTGTTGTCGTCTGTGAGACGGGATGGAGGAAGATTGAGGCTGTTATAAAGCTTCTTCTTAAAATACTCAACATCTTTGAGTTCGCCTAGGTTCTGTCCACCAGGCAAGGTGGTGATCTCAGTTCCACGTCCACCCTCTCTACGAGGTAACCAAAAATCTTCTAGCATACTCATATGCTTTTTGTCATCACGCATTTCACCAGTGTTTGCATCATACACTAGCTTGTTACGATAGCGACTCATAACATCACGAAGATATTGTTCCGCTTTTACCTTAGGTAGGTTACCTACATCGATGTAGAATATCCTACGTTCAGGAGCACGGGATAGTCTGTAAATAACAAGACTATCTTCAATCATTCTAAGTTGATTAAGAGACTTGATTGCCTTATGAAGGAAACCAAGAGTCATTCTCTTGTTTAAATCTTGTAGTCCAGATGGTGCAAATGTAATACTATCCACTGCCATCTTGACACCTTGGGACAATGACATGTCACCAACTGGTCCTAAAACACCACCTTTATAAAAACCTTTTGGATTATACAGATAATAATCTACAAATGTTCCGTATTCGTACTCAAGTGCTGTGCCTTTAATCGCCTCCCTAGCTAGAGAGTCTTTCGGTTTTTGATCAATCTTTTGTCGGACCTTCTTGATCTTCATTGGATCAATATAACGAAGTTCCGTAATACCTTTCTTTGGATTATCTAAATCGATAACCTTGTGATAATAAAGTCTTCCATCAATATACCAAGATCTAACAATCTCATGTGCTCGATTGTCAAAGTTTAAAAGACGTTTGATGTATTCAAACTCATCACGAACTTTTTTCTTGATACTCATACCAGCATCTAGGTTATCTAGATTAACTTCTACAGGAGTATCGTAAGCATCACTTACAATAAATTCGTTTACAACTTCATCCACAGCACTATCCACTTCTGGATGTAATGCCATATCTCTATAACGACGGATCATCTCAAACTCATTACGAGCTTGATTATCCGTATCCACATATGTTCCATAATAACCACCAGCTGCTACGGCTATCGCCTCATCAGCATTAGGAGGGACAGGGGATTGACCCTTCTGTCCCTCCTTGCGATTAATTTGGAAGCCAAATAACTGACTCATGATTACCTATTCAAATAAGTATGCTTCCAACTATTTATCATACCACGCCGATGCTACTTACGCCTTCACGTGTACCACCTTGTGCAGTGAAGTAAGAATACTGCCACTCAACTGTAAATTCTTCAATCTGATCGTTGCTATCATAAGCAAGATCGATAGGAGAAACGTTAGTTGGGAAGCAATGTAATAGTGTGTACTGTCTTAGGACAGCTCCACCTTCAGAAGCATCTTTTTCAAGTTGCTTAACAATTAATTCACCCATGTAACCATCACTCTTATTAGGTTTGAACAAAGGAGCAGAGTTATCATCGTGAGTATTGATGGTATTTGCCCATTGCTCAAAGAAGGAGCGTAGCTTAAGATCCTTATCGTTGAAGAATGTTGCAGTCCATGTATCGAAGGTACGATCACCTGCGATTTTAACTGTTCTTCCTCTGAAAGGAACTTCGATCACACCCAAGTTAGAACCTGGTAGTGCTGCGGACTTGCACATTACGTTAATCAAGTCCTGTGCATCGTTTTTATCTAGAACGTCAGGGAATTTGACGTCAACCATAAACATATTAGGTTTGACGCCTTGCCCTATATTCTGTAAAAACGCACTTACGTTATTGACTGTTGCCATTGTTTTTTACCTCGTGTTTTTTTCTCGTTATACTTTTGGATTATCTACCGACGACTTCAGCGAACGAGACACCCGTTCTTGTAGCAGTTACAGTAACTGTTACGTAGTTAATCGAGCGTGTAGGCTTGAGGTAGAGTTCAGCAACAAACTCATTTCTGTCAATGACTTCAGGAGTATTGTTGGTATCATCACAAACAACTAGATAGTCAGTTAAACCTCTACGTGCTTGAACCTCAGCAAGGTAAGAACCGATAGAGGAAGCAAACCCTGAACGAGTTGTTTCATCATTCTGTTCAAAGAGAACTGCTTCTGCAAGTCCTCTAGCTCTCTTCTCAATGTTTAGGAATAAACGACGAACGTTAATTCTATCGAATGAAGAAGGAGATGCTAATGCAGTCTTATCACCGAATAGGATAGGACCAGCACCAGGGAAAGCAACAACTGGGTTTACTGCACTGGTGTAAAGATCATCTCTCTGTGCCTTGTTAGGATTGAAAGCGAGTTTTACAACATTTTGTAATCCTCCTCTTGCAGTTCCTGCTGGAGAGAACCAATCATCTAGAATTGCGGAAGTAGAAACACAAAGACCAGCAATATCACCATTAGTACCGATGTAACGATACTTATCGTTGAACCTGTCGTATGTGTACTTAACTCCACTGTCTTTTACAACGTAAGAACTAGAAGCAATATTATCCATGAAGGATAATGTGTTAGTAAGTTGAGCTGAAGGAGATAGTGCAGCACCACCAGAAGTAGCTACTTGAGCACCAGTCCAAGGAGAAACGAATGCAATGCAATCCTTTCTGCTATTTGCAACAGCAGCAACTGCTTGTGCTTTAGCAATTGTATCTGCTTCATTAGCACCGTTACCACCCATAAGAACGAAGTCTACAGTGGTTTCTTCAGTGTCTAAGAATTTATCATATCCTGCTTGTACTTCACCTGCAGTGTATGCATAGTCATCTGTACCACCAGATAGAGCACCACCAGCAGTAGACTTGACGTATGCAATAACCAATGGAGATGCTGAAGTAGCACCGTAAGATGCAGCAGCAGAACCAGGATCTTCACCAAGTGTAGTAAACTCAGCAGAAGTTAATCCTTGACCTGCATAAACATAACCAGAAAATTCATTAACATAATTTTTCCAATAAGAAGAAGCACCTTCAGGTGTCTTACCATCAGAAAGTTTTGAGAGATATGTCATTCTCTCTACAATAGTATTTGTTGAAGTGTCAATAACAGCAACGTGTACTTCGTCACCAGATAGATAACGCTCAGAAGCGAAAGAGCTAGTACCAGGACGAGGAGCAATTGATTTATAAGTTAAACCTGTTGATCCTATTGGAAGTCCATTCCAATCAGATGCAGTAAATGCAGACTTAGTAAAACTGTTACCAGTTACTGCAGGGGCAGCACCTTCTTTAATACCAACATTGTTGGCATCGATAACAACTGTAACTTCGTGGTCATTAGCACCATCGTTAACTGTGCCACCAACTGAAAGACCATGACCTGCTTTAGTCATCTTTGCGTCAGCAACTTTATCTACAATAACAACATGAAGGTTGTTACCATCTGCACCAGCATCTCTAGCAGCAAACTTTTCAGTAGTTACTCCTGCATCGAAGTCTTCCTGACTACCGATGAGAACTCCTGACCCAGAAAGGGTTGCGTTTAATACTCCAGTAGCTGCACGAACAACTGCTAATGTTCCACCATAACGAAGAAATTCAGATGCTACCAACCAATCAGAAGCGTTTGCCTCATCTGGTGCTCCAAATACATCAATTAGTTCTCTCTCAGAACCGATTTGTACAATTTTGCCTACGGGTCCTTTGCGAAATGAAGAAGATATAGCACCACGAAGAGCACTACTACCAACTACAACCGCATTGGATAAATCACGTTCTCTAATAACAACACCAGGCGAGACTTGACTTGCCATGTTTTTTTACCTCTTAGATATCAAATTTATCTAAAAGTATTTAGAAATTCTACTCTCTCAAGAGGGGAAACAATGCATGAACAACCTACCAGTCTGGATATTTCCAATCAGAGAATGGATCTTTCTTTTTTCTAGCTTTTAAAATTCTTTGTATAGTACAATCCTTACATTCATATGAATAGGCAGATGGAAGACCTCTCTTCTGTCTTCTCGTCATATAATAATCTTCAATTAGATTCTTCTTTTTATGACACGATCTACAAGTCCTCTCTTTGAAAAGAAGATGTTCCAGAGAAAACTGATCCCCAATATCCATCAGAAGGGTAACATATACGTAACCTCATCCTGCTTATCTCCGTATGCCCACAGTTCACCGTCTGCGTCCACGAAGGTATCGTCACCCAAGCCATCGTCAATAAACCCAAAAGGAGCCATATCCTGTTCAATTTGGTTTCGTTGTTCATCGTAGATTCTCCTCCTAATGTCTTGGTCGGTCATCTCTTTGAAATATTCTTGCATGACTAACCATGCAAACAATACCATACACATAACGAGGTCATCATGATAACCCTCGTCTGCTTCCCACGCCTGTTTCTTTTGTACAAAAGTAGTTAGCTCTTGGAAGATCTGAAAGTCATTGAATAATAATTTATCTTCTTCTATAATAGCTTTGAGGTTAGAGCAACCAATCTTCTTAACAGTTATACTCATCTTGACTCCTAATTGAGTCTTGTTACCTGAGAACCCTTGACCTACTACTTGACCTGCTCTACCTCTCATAGCACACATGAGTACATTAGGATACTCAAGGTCATAGTTTAATGTTGCTGCTATGCTATCACCAATATCATTAACCTCTACTAGGATGTATGGATTGTTATATTCTTTAGCTACTTGGAAGATGACCGAGGGAAACAGTACAGGTTTAATCTCATTATTTCTGTACTTCGCAACGATCTGATACGGCACACTGGTGATATCAAACACGAGGAAAGCAGAATAGTCGCCACCGATACCTCTGGCAACATCAACAGTAATAATGTATTCGTGATCCTTTTCTGTTCTCTTATAAATGTCAAGTCCTGCATTACTAGTTATGGGGTCATGGAATGGAATGTTCTGAAGTTTTGCTGGACTGATTAAGGTGTCAGCAGATCCAAGGAAGTCACACTCAAACTCTTGAGCAAACTGTCTCTTAGAAGTATTCTTTAATGTCTCCTCCTTCCATTTAGCATCTCTACCTGGAACTTGAGACCAGTGTACTTCATTTGTGACATAATTATTCTTACCACGTCTAGCATCTTCCCACGTCTTATAGAAGTGGTTCATACCATTAGGAGTGGATATGATTATTACTTTCGTTGACTTACCAGAAGTAATAGTAGGATAAACCGATGCAAAGAATTGTTCTGCAACATGGTTTGGAACGAAAGCGAATTCATCGAGGAAGAGGATATTGAATGACATGCCTCGGACAGCACTTGCAGACGTAGAAGCAGCCAAAATCTTTGATCCGTTTTCGAGTTCAACGTTTCCTTTGTTCCAAACCAGTATCCCATGTTGCATCCATTTAGGTAAATTTTCGTATGCTAGCTGTAGTCTTCCAAGTAGTTCCCTTGCAGTGCTAGCCTTGTTAGCGAGTATGCCGATATTGACGCTATCGTTAAAGATAGCATAATGTAAAAGGTAAGCCACGACAGTCGTACTCTTACCTGTTTGCCTAGGGAGTTTTGCAATGTTAAACCTATTGTTGTGAAAGTCCATCATGATTTCCTTTTGGAAATCGTACATAGAAAAAGGAACTAGACCTTCATCAAGAGAAATGATTTTAATATAATTCAATGCAAAATAGAGTGGATCCTTTTTACATTTGATCCACTCCTCTACTTGCTTCTTAGTAAATTGTATCTCAGTACCAGCCTTCTTCAGGTTGGGGTTACCAAGATAAACATCATTTGCTATTGCCATTCATTTATTCTGGTCTGTATTCTTGAGATTTATATTGTGAATAATCTGGTTCTGATGTAGCAGGTCTTTGTTTAAAATATTTGTTGATGATATCAATCTGATCTTGATACTTAGCCATCATATTTAATTCTTCTTCTATTGCCTCAAGTACATTTGAATGTTCACCAATACCAACTGGGTTAGTAAGGTATACTTCAACGTTAGCTCTATGTTTGGCAATGTCTCCTTGAGCATGTGCCAGGAGTGCCTTAATCAATGTATCTCTCATGTTAATATTCCTTAAGTGGGATGATCCAGTCAGCGTATACACGTCTGCCTGTTTCACCATTTGAATCTATGTAGGTCTGGTCAAGACTCGACCAATGTCCCAAACGAACGCCTAATTTCACGTAGCTCCTCAAAATCTTTCTGTTTAGTGCCGCCATCATATTCCCAAGCATATCCCTCCGTAATCATCTGCTCATTTAAAGATACTTCTGCATCTCCAATATATAGCCAACCTAAAAGACGCCCATATTTACCGACGCCACCTTTCAATTCGGTTCTGATAGAGAGCTCTTCATCACCTGCAATAGTATCTTCTAATTTTTTCTTTAACCAGTTGGTAGCATCTATTCCTAATGCCTTCTCCTCCAAGTCTCTTGTTCTCTTTTCTGGCGTATCAACTCCTGCAACTCTAACTCTTTCTTTCTTGTATAAGTCAAACCCAAGATCAATGGTGACATCAATAGTATCGCCGTCAAGAACACGGTTAATCTCCGTTACTCGGAAGTTGTAGCAGCTCTTCCTGCTTGGTGGTATCATCGCTCCCATTTGGCCAAAATTCATCGTACATGAATATGTAGTAGATTACGACACCTACCGCAACAAGTAAAATAGCAATCATTATATTAATTGACCAAATGACTTCAGACATATGCTTCAGCAGCAAGTCTAAAAGCTAATCCTAGAGAAACTCCCATCACTGTGAGTCTACTCATCCACCACATGATCTCATGCTTGTGTTCGTTTATTCTGCTCATGATTAATGTCCCATTGGGATGCCAGATGCCATCATATCGTAGATATTATCTAATGCAGATTCGTTTGTGCAATAGTCAATAAAATGAGGATGCTCCTTTAGATAGGATACATCCTCTTTGCTGTGTTCTATTGCTTCGTATGCATCCATTGCATACTCACATATCTCGTAATGATGTTGTTCCGTATCGTGGTAACCTACGGTGTAATGTCTCTGTTTAGTCAGGGGCATGATTGTTTCAATCCCATACTACATCTAATTATAATCGATCAATCCTTAGTTGGCATATTGAGTATGAATACCCACACAAAGAATAAAACCATTATTGAGAACAACCTTACATTTTCCCAGTTGACTACTATCATTACACTGCTTCCAACTGTTTTGTATTTACTAATAATGTTTCTATAGCTACAGGTAGGATTGCATATTCCATTCTCTGAATTGCTTTTGTTAATGATTCCACTGTATCACTAGGTAATATAGGAACCTCACCTTGTTTGATTATCTCTCCACCATCTAACTCTTCATTTACATAGTGGACAGTGCATCCAGTTATCTCATCACCTGAATCCATTGCTTGTTCTACTGCATGTAAACCTTTATACTTAGGAAGTAGTGATGGGTGTACATTAATAATAGGACAAGGGAATGAAGAAGGGTTCTTAATAACTCTCATATAACCAGCAAGAACTATAAGATCTACATGCCATGCTTCAAAGAGTTGAACCATTTTTTCTTCTTCTTTGTGGTTAACATAACAATGAGGAATACCCCATTTCTCTGCTCTCTTAGCAGCACCACATTTCTTTTTGTTATGAAGCATTAAAACAACTTCATGCTTATTACATATAGGATTAGTAATTATGTTCTCGAAGTTGGTTCCGTTGCCAGAACACATAACACCTAGTCTCATAGAACCTCCTTTAATTTACATGAATAACACCCTTCATACC
>VTLG01009154.1_pt1 | contig 10704 bp, 7 predicted proteins | sample 4694571 | NCBI WGS metagenome assembly VTLG01 (sample SAMN12604809, study PRJNA352737) | marine metagenome | biome: ENVO:00000447; feature: ENVO:00000209|ENVO:00000569|ENVO:01000036; material: ENVO:00002151; isolation source: viral sequences binned using virsorter ... | reverse complement strand
CGCTTCAGACATAGTAAGAGTTGTACCAGCAGCAGTATATGCTGTGGTAGGTTCTTGTCTTACGTTACCTACAAAGACCTCTAGGTCATTTGCAGTTGCAACTGGATTCGTTAAAGTAAAAACAGTCGTTGAACCATTTGGGGTAAAAGACTGTTTTGGAAACGAACTTACAAAACCTTGTACTGGTGTAGTTCCTAAAAACGGCATCCTTTACTCCTATGTAATCTGCATCAAACCAAGAACTGCGTCAAGTGATGAAGCCGCACTTGCTTGAACTTTTAATATATCACTTGCCTCTAAAACATATTTCTGACCAGCGAGAACTTCAAGTGTTGTATTTGCTGGGATTGTTACTTCATTCAGTAACAGTCTTGTTGCGTTACTGTCAGATGCATCAGTGAACTGAACACTTGCAGTTACAGAGTTATCTGTCTTATTTGTAATTGCAAGTCCTAAAATAATTGCAGTTGTAGCTGATGGACAAGTATACAAAGTTGCAAATGCCGAATGATTGACTGAAGCGAGTGATGCGTTTTTAAATGTATTTGCCATATTCCTTTTATCCTAAAGCGATTGCGAGTGCAGTAGCATCATCAGCAGGGTCAAACGATAATTTCGCCTGAGTGATTGCCCCATCTGCAACAGTATTTAGTGTGTTTTGTTGTGATAGTTGTATCACTTGTATATTATTAGTACCACTTGGTGGTGCAGAAGTAAATGTTAAAGTTACACCACTTACTGTAAATGCATAACTTGAACCATACCTCTGATAAACATTGTCAACAAATACGATAAAATTAGATGCATTACTAGCAGAAGGTATTTGTGTTAATGTAAATGCAGTTGTTGAACCATCACCGTTAAACTCATCAATATGTGGTGACGCTTGGGCAGACACCATTGATATAGTAGAACGACCAAGGAATACAATAAAAATTCTAGAACCGTTACTTGGTGCAGACGCAAAATTAATCTTTGGTGAACCAGAAGACAAAGAGATATTGAAAGAGAATTCTGGCTCTTGAATAATACCGTCCAATGATACAAGAAGTTGTCCTGCTTGTGCAACTGGAAATTCAAGAGTAAATGTCACAGTTGAACCGTCACCAGTGATTAACTGTTTGTCAAAACTACCGTGTGATGGCTCTAATCCAATGTAACTCATTATTGTTTTCCTTTAAACATATTTAGTCTGCACCTTTAATTAATGTCATTGAGATATCTCTATTAATTCAAATACTGCTACTCTACTACCACCATTTTCATCATTTATTATCCATCCACCGTTGGTTGCACCACCACCATATTTTCTTCCTTGAATTTTATATGTAACTGCACTTGTAGTATTTGGAGAATCAACAAATTCAGTATAAAAAGGTGGGTAAAAATCAGTATTCAAAAAATTATCATTAAAATAATTTTGCCAACCAACATTATATATTTGAGTGCCTGTTCCACCAACTGTTCTTACAATTCTATGGTCTTGAGTGGCATTTCCAGATTGAGCGCTATTTGTCTGTTCAGATTTAGCAAAACATCTAATCTTAATTTTAGAACTTGCTGATGTTGGTGTTATTGTTAAACTAAACCCAGCTGCATCTGTATATGATGTACTACTAAAGGCTGTCTCATCTGTAGGTGAAGTAGTAATAATTTGTCTAATAGAATTAGCAGGAAATCTTGTATTTGGTAAAGTTCCAGTTGTAAGTTTTGATGCAGAGATACCAGATGCAACCTCTGTATTACCAACAGCACCAGCTGCAATTAGTGCCTGTGTAATTGCATCATCAGCAATCTTTGCAGTTGTTACCGAATCGTCTGCAATATCTCCAACTGCGACTGTTGTATCTTGATTTAAAAGTTCTGCTAAATTTTTTGCGTTACTAGCCATTATACGAAGTACCTCGCCATTATTTGTGAATTATTTACTGGTGTAAAGGTAAACGTAAGAGTTGCACCAGAGATACCATAATCCGTTGTTGGTTTCATTGCAACACCATTGTAAAAAACAAACACATCATTAACAGATGCATTATTACTTAAAGTAAATGCAGTAGTAGAACCGTTACCAGTAAAGTTATCTAGGAACATTGACACTGCTCTTCTTGCAGTTGTTCTAATACCAAGATGTTTCACTTCAATCTCTGCACCGTTGTCTGGTGCAGCTGTAAATGTAATCACTCCAGTTGTTGTATTGAGTGAATAGTTTGTGGATGACTTCTGTAAAATACCATCAACAAACACCATGATTTGTGATGCGTTTGCTGGGATTTCCGATAAGGTTACCGTAGTTGCAGAACCATTACCAGTAAATGCATCCGTAGTAAATGTTTTTAATGCATCAGATAATTCAGTTGCACCAACAGAACCAGCAGGGGGTGAATGAAGAATAGTTGTTAGACCGTGGTGAATAACATAGATACTGTCACCATTTGCAGGCGTTCCAGTAAATGTAAGAATTTTTGGTTTGTCGTTTGAGTCATCACCAATTGTATAGGCAACGTCTGGTTCTTGAACAACATTGTTTACCACAACCATAACATTTTGAGAAGAACCACCAGGCACTTCATTTGTTAAAGTAAAAGTTGTAGTAGAACCAGTTCCAACAAAGTCTTCTTTTACAAACTTTGGACTAACTCTGTTTTCAATTGACGCACCTATGTATGCCATATTACGATACCTCTTGTAGAATACCAGCGATTAAATCAACATTAGCCGCACTTGCATATGCGTATACCTTATCATTTGAATTAAGAACAATCTTTTGTCCAGACACAATCTTTAGTGTTGATGATGCTGGGATTGTAACATCTTTTACAATGTGATATGCTTTGTAAATTACTTTTGTACCAGCTGCAGTTCCATTTGATGCACCAGAATTTTGTGCATATGTGAATGTTGTTGCACTTGGAACAGATGCAACTTTATACATTCCGTTTACAAATGCAGTCGTTGAACCAGTTACATGAACATATTGTCCAACACTTAATCCGTGTGCAGAACCAGTTGTTACAGTTGCAATGTCACTTGAGGATACAATACTTGTGATTGACCCCAGAGTTGCAGAGGTGTCTTGAATAAAAGCAGTGAGTGCGACACCAGCAGTTCCAGTATTGGAAGCATCAAGTTCCACCAGAATTGAGTTAACACCACTTGAACCATTGTTTGCAGTATAAACCACTTGTGGGCCTGTGGCATTATCAGTCGCACTTCCAGTGGATTGATAAAACTCACCAGCAGTCGGAATACTTGCAAAACTGTTTACAAAGTTATTAGCCATATTTCTTTCCTTATCCTAACGCAGTTGCTAGTGCGATTGAGAATCCTTCAGTAGAGATTGTACCCCCAACTGTAGGAAATGTCAAGTTCACAGAACCATCAGTTATATTACCACCAATTTGTGCATTACCAGAGGTGGTAAAGTTTCCAGCAGTCATTGTTCCAGAGATTGTAACTGCGTTTGGTAAACCGATTGTAAGTGTTTGTCCACTTGCAACAGTTTCAATCTCGTTTGTAGTACCAGCGATTGTTAACGATTGCGTATCTAAGTCAACTGCAAAAGTTCCACTATCACCAGCACCATCTAAATCAGCAGCATCTAATGCATTATTAATTTGTACTACTGCTTCAATTACATCAGTTGCAGATGCGATAGTTCCAGATGCACCAGTAATACTTGCAATATCACCAACGTCAGTCGCAAGTTCATTGAACTCAACTCTGAATTGTTCAAAGGTATTACTAGCTGCTACGTTTCTATCTGCCATCTTTTTCTACCAATTTTATTAAAAGAGATTTGATTTCATGCATCTCACACTTTAGTATATTTATCTCTCTTGTTGCATCTCTTAGTTCATCTTTCTGTTGTTGAAAAACTTTCTTTCTTTGAACAGCAGCAAGATATGCACTCTTATTAGTATTTATGATAGCTTTACTATGCATATCACGAACTAAGTCTCTATCTTCTTCTACTTGTTTATAATCACTCATTATGTTGCCAATGCGATTGCTCGCAAGTCCTTAATTCTTGGTGGTTCTGCACTATTAGTTCCTTGCATAACAATCTTGATTGAAAATGCAATAAATTCATCTAAATCATTTGCAGTATATTCATACTCTTTAAAATCATTTATATCAAGAGATGCATTGACCACTGTATCTGGGCTTCCATTAGTATTAAAGAAATTATAACCAATCTCATCAAAATCAGATGCGTCATCAGAACGAAGTATCTTGAACATTACTTTTACATCTGCACTTGCAAAACGATTAATATCTAAGAATAATTTAATTCCAGTTGCTGGAGTATCTAGTGCAACTCTTCTTGTCATATAGATTGCTTCGTTACTGTCACCAGACGGTTGGTCTGAAGGAACAAAATCACCTTGTAGTGCAGACACACCTAAGTCAGTTTGTGAATTAATTTTATTTAATCTATTTGCAAACGCAACTACAGACTTTCTATCCAAATCAATTATTGGTGATAGATTAGACTTATTACTTGAAAAGTTTACATCTAGATAGAATGATTTTTGTCCAGCGATTTCATTAGTTTCATTAATCTGACTTAAAATAATTCTTGGAGTTTCAAACGATACGTTCTCACCAATAGTTATACTCTTTGCAAAAGAAGTTCCTTGCAAGTTGAAAGATGTTTGTGTACCAGATGGGGAAGTTCCACTTGTAGTTCTTACAGAAGAACTTAGAGTTGTATCTGGTAAAACAACAGTTGGAAGAAGAAGTTGACAACCATCAAGACCAGCATTTTCAGTTGCAACTACAGCATTACCACCTTGATTTGAACTTGAAGTAGCAGCTGTTGATGTTGCAACAGTATATGTATCAATACCTATATTTGCAAGTGCAATATGAGTTTTATTAATTTGTGTTAGTGGTATTCCATTTAACTGATACAACTCTACTGTAGAACCGTTTGCATGAGAGGAAGCTGTTCCTTCTAAACCTCTAGTTGATGCAGTAATTGTAGTTGAAGAAATAGTACCAACAATCACTTCACTACCAATCTTAATGTAAATATTTGAACCATCATTACTTGCAACAAAATCAGAGTTTGCATTAATTGAAATACTTGTTGCAGTTGCATTTGCAATCGCAGACGATAGAGTTGTAGTAATACCAGATGATACACCACTGATAGTAACATTATTAGATGTTGAATACATATGGTGATTTGGATGTTCTACTTGAACAAAACTTTGAGTGTTAATTGTTCTAATTGGGTCAACACCTAATGTCTTAGATGGAACTACATCATTAGTTAAAGTTAGAACAGAATTAGTTCCAGTTTCAAAATCAGCTCTATATACAGTAAATTTTAAATCTTCATAATCATATGCAGTCCAAGTGGAGTTGTTCTGTGATTTAAACAATACACCCAAATGTGGTTGTTTAGAAATCATTCTTGTTCCACCAATATCTAATTCACCCATTCTTGAAATCCATGTTAAATAATTTTCACTATGTGTGAAAAGAACTATTGCATAATCAGTTTCATCTTTGACATAAACTGGTGAGTCAAATCTTACAGTTGTAGGAACTGACGCATTACTTGATAAATTAATATTACTAATTTTTACATTAGATACAGCTCTTGCAGATGCGTTTGCAACTGTCAGTGATGTATCAGAGTTGATAGCAGTAATTTTAGTAACAAGTGCAGTTGCATCATAATTATCAACATCAGCAGATATTCCAGATACACTATTACCAGCACCAGAGATAGTAATTGTATCACCAACTCTTATATTATGTTCACCAGTTAAAAAGTCTGTTCCAGAACCAGTTACAGTTGTTGAACCAGAACTCATTGAAACAGTTCCTTTTAAATATGGTGGTAACCACTGACCAGCAAATGGTAATTGTTTAACAGTAGGGAATCCATTTACAACCTCTCTAATTTGACAGAGGAATGGAATGTCTTTATCTTTTCTTTGGAAGAACACCTCAATTTTAGTGATAAATTCACCACCATCTTTACTTGCCCTAAATGTTTGTGCAAGAGGGTCAAACCAACCAATTAAGTTTTCATTAGAACTAGAGTTTACACTTTGACTTGTTAAAGTTCTATTTTCAGCAACTCTCTGTGTTTCAATTCTACCATTTCTTGTTGCAATAATTTCTTCTTGAATAGTTCTTAAAATACCAGTGGATGTAAATGGAGATTGTGCAAAAGTTTCTGGCTCTGGAACTGTCGCATTAGTACTTGAAGATGTTAATCTAAAAAGTCTTTCACCAGTTTTAAATTTTGGATTACCAGCGGTATTTGGATTAGGAATTTGGAATAATCCAGTTACAGTTCCATTTCCATCAGTAATAAGAGCTCCACCCAAAGACCCACCAGTTGGTGTAGTAAAAGATGCAACTGGAACTTTGTCAAAGAAAGGATAAACTCTTGTTAATGGTTTCATACCCTCTGCAACAAAATTAATATTTTTTTGTCTCATAAATGGAATAAGTGCAGTTGAACGCAATCTATCACCGATTGACTCTTGGTCAATTTGTGCTACAACCCTTGTATTAATACCTTCTCTTCTTTGTCGAGTTGTTGTGGTTGTAGTAACCCTAGTGGTAACATTTTGAAGTATCATTCTACCTCTTGTAAATCTTCCACCCCTAGTAACTTGTCTTGATACATCTGTTACACCAGACCATTGAGTTTGCCATGAGTTCCATACAGTTCCCATTGCATTTCCAACTTGTGCAACTAATTGGTCAAAGTTACCTTCTCTGTTTATTATAAGAGCTGGTAATCTTTCGACTTCAAACCATTCATCTCCACTTGGAGTAAGTTTGCAAATGCCTGTCCATGTGAATGTTAAAACTGGATTTAAATTTTCAACTCTTGATGCATACTCTTGTTGAACAGATACAACATCAGTATATGGAAGAGTAATCATATCTCCAGTTTTTTGATATTTGTCTCCAGTTCTTTGAGTGTCAGTTGTATTTTCTTCTATTAGAGAAATACCTTTCATAAAGAATTTTGGACGAAGTTCATTATCTTCATAATCAATCGCATTTCTATAATCTTCATTTTGAACATCACCCACAGAGTGACCAGAGAAATTATCTACAACAAATCCAGATTTAAATCTATCTAAACCATTTTCATCTTGTACTTGAAATGACTTTGCATCTTTTTCCAAGAGATTAAGTGCAGTGTAATATTGAAGTTGATTAATTCTTCTTTCCAAATCACCAATATCAGCCATAGTATATCTACGAGTTGAGGCCTTTTCAAATTGAATATCGTCAATATCTAAGACATACGCAGGCGATTCTATACTTGCAATTAACATTGCCTTTTCAAGTTTCTTTGGAAATTCTGGTGCTTCAGCAGGAACACCTTCTACAATTTTAAACTGACCAGATTCAGTTAAAAATAATAAATCTTTTCTTGGTAAGAAGAAATCAAAATCGTATTGAAACTGTGAATTATCTTTTGGTATAAGAATATTAGATGCACCAGTTCCAGCAAATGAACGAGAAGCAAAATCGAAAGAGGTAGATGTTACTTTCGTAGTTCCTTGACTTTGAATAGAAGTTGAAGTATTAATGGATGCGTCAGCAACTCTTGGTCTAAAGTCAACTGTATCTCTTAGGTCAAACTCACCAGAAGGTTCACGAACTTCTGGGTCAACTCTTGTTGCAGTATAAGTTGGTATCTCTTTATAGTCAACACCAGAGTAAGAGTCAACTGTGAAAAAGTCTCCAGTGCCATGTGAAAAATAATTCGCAACAATTAACAATCTACCAACTGGTATTGGTTTAGCTGGTTTTCTTACAATTCTTGATATATCATAAAAGTTATCTCTTTGTCCAGTATCTAAAGTAAATCTGTTAGTAATATCTTTTGAACCAGCAGTAAATGTTCCTAATGTTGCTGTTGCAGTTGATGTCTTACCAGTAATTGTTTCGTTTGCAAGAAATGACTTACCATTTGTTACAATAAATGTAATTGGATTTGTCGTATTAATAATTACAGCATTACATCCACTTGTTGCACCAGTAATTATCTCGCCCTTTGTAAATGTTCCAGATACACCAGTAACAGTAAATTGTGGAAGAACTGGATTTGCACTTGCATCTTCAGAATCTAATACTGCGTAGAGTTTATAATGGTCTGCACGACCAAGAGAAATTTCTTTATGTGTAGACGCAGTTCCATACTCGACACCATTAGCATTATCTGCGTCTACTAAAACAAGGTGACAAGGTTGATTAGTTTTTGTTTTTTCTACTGAAAGAGTTCTTGTGATAGTTGCAGTAACTTTTACCTTTGCACCATTACCAAGAACAGCTGCATTTGTAATTGTTAATGAGTTACTAGATATTGCAAATCCAGTAGTAGTTGTTGAACTCAAGTTTATTGTATCACCAGCGGCCGCAGTAGTCGAACTACCACCGATTGCAGAACCAGCGGTTAGAATTGTTACAATATAATCAGTATTTGAACTTGCGTTAAATGTTTCGTTTGAACCAGCAGTAAGATTTATTTCACCAGATGAAGTTGTTGTCACAACAAATTGTTGTCTGAATGTCATTGTAGTTTGTGACGCACCAGAGTTATCATCAGTTTTTAAAGTTTTAATTGTATTCTTTCTAAGTTTTCTTAGAAGAACATTTCTTTCTTGGTCACGAAGACTATTTCTTAATCTAATAATTTGAACAGATGTAACAGCAGTTGCAGAGTTACTTGCAAGTGTTAAAGATGTATTAGATGCAATTGCATTTACTCTTGCAGTTAAATCTGCACCACCAGCACCAGCCCCAGGCACAGTTACAAAATCACCGACTTTGAGGTCAAGTGTAAAGGTAGTGTTAAATCCAGTAACAGTTGCATTTGAACCATTCATAGAAACATTACCACCAAGTGTCAAAGTTGAACTAAGAACAAGGTCACCAGTAAAATCAGCAGTTGTGTTTGGTGAATTCATGAATACAGATTTTACATCATCAAAATTTCTTGACGTAATGGCTGCAACTGTAAGATTATTACCACTAGCATCCTCTATGAGTTGATTTGGTTGATTAGAAACAGTTTGTGAGGATGAAATAAGATTTTCACCCACATTAAAGTTACCAGATACAGTAATTAATTGAACTAAGTTGTTGACAGCACTATGAACAAATCCAGTTGCACCAGAAGTTGCACCAGTAATTTTTGAACCTTGTGCTACTCCGTTTGGACTTCCACCAAAGTTTGCACTAAGTTGAATTTGTGTGAACATACGAATATCAAAAAGATATAAGTTAAATTGCGAACTAGTGACTGAACTACTTGCGAGTGTATTTACACCAGCTGCATCATTACCAGATGCGTGTTCAAATGCACGAGCTCTTGCAACACCAACTTGTGCGTTTGGAGATGCACCTCTACTTGCATTTTTAACAGAGTGCAATTCAATTGCACGATAAGGTTCTGCCACCTCACCAGAAATAAATGGTGAAAGGTCTGGTGAACCAAATACTTTTTCTACCCTTGTAAAGTTACCAACTTCAATATTAGTGATTGCAGAGTCAAAATTATCGAATGTTCTAGGTTTCTTTAAATCTAAAAAGGTAGGTGTAACAGTTTCAATCTCATAACCACGAACATATGCTTTACCAGCATCAATCTGGACAGTTGCATTTTCTTCAGCAGGATTTGCACCCTCATCAGTTATCTGTGTTGAAGTATATACACCAGAATTATCACCATCATCTAATTGTTCTTTAATATCAATACCGAAAGGTCTTACTGTATAGTTTCCAGATTCATCAAAAGTTCTTCTTGCAAGATTTTCTTGAAAGATATTATATTCCGTTTTATCAACGATTTTCTCTACAGAACCATTATTAAGTCTGAGAAGTTCAATAAAGTTTTCATCAGCTGCAGAACCTAAAGGTAATTTATCTAAAGTTAAATCTACTTTTAATCTATGAGCACCTTTTGCATTTACGTTTGAAGAACCAGCTGCATTATCTAACAAAGTAGTATCTGCTTCTGGAGTAATTAAACTTTCACCTACTGTAAGACCTACACGATAGGATGGTTGATTTGTATATTTGTCGAGAACAATTCTTTGTGCAGGCACACGAACAAATTGACCACGAACAAAATACACACCCTCTTCTATTGATGCAGAAGAACCAGTAAGCGTTGCGTTAGATGTTAAGAGAACAACTGAAGGTGAACCAGAATTAAAAGCATTAATAGTTTTATTAGCTGCAAGAGTTTCACCATTTACAAATACTGTTGTTTCATTTGCAATGGAAGCACCAGTTGAACCAGTTGCATTTGCAGTTTGTGTTGCAGAGGTTAAATATTTTACATAAAGAGTTGGTGCATCAGTTGTAGTTGCATCTGCATATCCTACAACTCTTGCAGTGATACCAGAAATACCACCAGTAACAATAGAACCTACAAACGAAGATAGATACCCAGCAATAGCCGCAGAGTTATAAGTTGATTGTAACTTTACTGCGTAGTATAATGTAGTAAAAGATATTTGGCCGGGGATGACCATAGACCCTTCTTTAAAAAAGTGTCTACCGTGTCTTTCAACTTGATTTTGAAGAATTGATTGTAGAGTCGTAAGTTCTCTAGCCTGAACTGCAAAGCCAGGGCGAAATAAAACTCTGTTAAAATTATCTGTGGGGTCAAAATCATCATAATACGGTGATACGTTTAAATCGGTTTTT
>VTLG01005033.1_pt1 | contig 10704 bp, 12 predicted proteins | sample 4694571 | NCBI WGS metagenome assembly VTLG01 (sample SAMN12604809, study PRJNA352737) | marine metagenome | biome: ENVO:00000447; feature: ENVO:00000209|ENVO:00000569|ENVO:01000036; material: ENVO:00002151; isolation source: viral sequences binned using virsorter ... | reverse complement strand
CATTACAGGGAAATCTTATACAAAACCAATATGGAGGTGGAGTTGTTTGTCAAGGGCCAATGTTGACATTTTCTCCCTTTGTAACTGACTCACATTCATTCTCTAAACCTAGAGAATACTGGTACGATGCTCCAGTCTATAGCGATGAAGGAGACATTTTATACCATCAAAGAACACGTACAGGACAGAAGGATAATTTTTCACTTAATTTCGGGGCTAGTTTAACTTTTTCAATGCCACTTGATAAAAGATTTCAAGAGCGTTGTTTGAGAAATGCAAAGTTACAAGGAGATCATCAACAGCAGCTAATTGATAACAAAAAACTAGACTGGCACATCGCAAGACTTCGTGAGTGCGGACGCTTGCGTAAAGACGGAATTGAGTTTGCTCCAGATTCTCCTTACTTCCATCTCTGTGAAGATGTTGTTGTTAAACCTAAAATGGGTCAAGTTTTACCTCACCGACACCTTATATCTCAACCTGACTCTAAATAAGAGCAAGAACTCGTTCTAACTAGAGGCCAATAGGCGTGATTACAACTTTTCTTGCTTCTTTGATTTTACCTTATTTTTCAATGGTGGTAAACCTCGTTTCTCACGATAAGAATTAGTTCTTTTCTCTGATAAGTTGGGTCGTTTTATTTTCTTACCTAATATCTTTTTCACCTTATTCACAACCTGCTTAATGATCGGTTTAACAGCCTTCAATAATATTGGTGTAGATAGCGCAGCAGTAGTAGCCACAAGAGTAATTCCGCTTGTTTTCACCACTTGCGGGACAGTAGGTATGGCATCAATTATCTGTTGTTGAACATTTAATTCTTTATATCTAGTTACACAACGGTTTCCTACCAATTCATACTTAATAATCTGTTTAGTACCCTCTTCTACTTTTGTACCGATCTCAGGCGCACCATCGGGAGGACACGCTTCTAGCTTTTGCTTGGGCACTTCTGGGGCTGGAGGTATTTCTGGTTCTTGGTGTCTTTGCGGCTCTTCTTCGTTGATAGGTACAATCCTTAACGGTTCATAATTCATTGGTTCGTATGCAGGTGCTCCCGAACCACTACATAAAATCAAATTATGTTCAGGGTCAGTATCAATAAGAGCATCGTTCTCAATATCACGCCTTGCTTTAACACAAGGCATTTCGATAATTGGAAAACCTAGAGGTACAAGAATTGGTACGTTCGGGGGACTAACAATAGGAATACTGATGATATAAGTGTTAATAGGTTTTACTCCTATAGGACTTATTTCAATTTCAGGAATCAAAACTTAGGCAAACCAAATGCTTTCTTTTCTTCGTTTTCTTGTTGTGCAGGACTTAACGCTCCAGTAGGTAAAGCAGGGCCAGATAATCCAGGTAATTTTATTGCACCCATTACCTTTTCCATTGCTTTATCTTGAAGCATTTTCTGGTTATCTTCATTGGTTATCCATAAATAACCAAACACCCCGCCACCAGTAATAGCTGCCACAAGAAGGAAAGATATTACACTGATAATGTTCAGGATTTTTTGCATGGTAAAAGAAGCTGTATTAAAAGCTATTACTCACACTAGCCTAATTGTGACTATTGGGCTTCTCCCTCTGTTACCTCTGTATCTTGTACTTCAGCAGCAAGTTCTCTTGCATACTGAATACCACCCTGCAATTGAAGGATCTCTGAGATAACTTTATTCAACTCATCTTCAAGCTTAACCTTATAAGCTTGCTTATCTTTTAGAGTTGCCTCCCATTTATCTAAGGGGTTTGCCATCAAGACCAAGGCTTACCAACAGCAGTTGTAGGAGTAGCAACAGCAGCATCAATAGCAGCTTCTACAGCAGCAACACCGTCTGTACCTAAAGCAGTCTTAACCCATCCAATGCAAACAGAATCACTAAGACTGTCATAAGCAACGAAGTCAGAAGGAAGACTAGAAGGCTTTGTAAAAGTCACCTCACCTGTTTGTCTTGAATCAGGTGCTTCTGTGTTGTCAGAATCATCAATTGCTTTACAACGCCAAATCACCTTATTTACATGACCGTCAGATAGGTCACGTTCCATTGTGTTGACTTGCCAGACTTTGTTGATTGCCATTGGTCTAATGTTTTAGGAATAGTTTAGCCGTTTTCAGAGACAAGCTCTTGTAATAATTCTATCCTTGCTTGCTTCTTGATAATAACTTGTGTTTTTTCTTGTTGGGATTGAGCAACACCGTTATATTCTTCAACCAAAGCTTTAAGATCTGCTTCTTCAGTTGCAAGGCGTTCTTGTGGAGTGGACATAAAACAAATATATGTTTCTACAATATAAGTTTAATAAAGACCCCTGACAAGTTCGGCCATTAGGAAGGTTTAGTAGGCCATGTCACTGTACTTTGATCCAAGTCATAGGCTTCATCTAATTTTGGATCTGCTGTAGAAGGTAAATCTCTTAATGCTTGCCTATAAGTAGCCCATTCTGTTTTCTTGTCAGAAGATAAACCATTGTCATCTAAACGAGTCCAGTCAGATTCAGTAAGAAGACGATCTCTTGTTCTTCTTAAAAGAGTAAATCTTTCAACACTGTCTAATCTTGTTATCTCTGCTTGTATTTCATCTTTAGTTGGAGCCGTTGCTGTGTTACCACTATCCCATTCTAAAGAGTCATAAGAATCTATATTTTCTTCGTCATCATAAAAAGTCCAGAAAGATGAAGGTCTTAAACTATAGAGTGCTGTTTTGATGTTGTGTTTCATTAGTTTTCGTATTCAGTAACCCAAAGTTCACCGCCATTATTAGGTAAAGATGAATATCCCCACATTAAATTTCTTGAACCGCTTTGACTAGGCTGATACCTTTGTGCTTTATAAGTTGTGCTTGATGTTGTATCAGGATGATCTAAGACAGTAAAAACAGAATAACCCACCCTATAAATCATGTGTCGAGAAATAAACCAGTCGCTATCAGCGCCATCATCAATTTTTGTACTACCTCTTAGAATCCTCAGTCTGCCTGTAGCAGTATTACCACTTGTTCCATCGTTGTCTCCACAAAACGTTATTCTTACAGACACAAGGAAACGACTTGACGCACTGCTAGGCGTGACAGTTACAGTCATCCCTGCAAGGTCAGTCCAACTACTACTACCATTTGATGAAATTGTTGTAGTCAAAGCACCGAGAACAGGTTTGGCTAAAACCTTTCCTCCACCTGCTGTTGCTTGGGACGTTCCATCACCAAAATAAATTGTCATTAGTTCACCTCCTGTAAACCCATCTTATACTTTTTACCTGTTCGATTGTTAATCATAAAGATGTTTTCATCTCCTTCTTGGAGCGTCCAATCTCCCCACGTTCCATCGACTGAATTTGATTTGCCTTCATTAGAGAAGTGCATATCGTTCACGTATAAGTTTGCCCAACGGTAAGAAGAATCGCCAAGATTGTAAGTATTATTTGACTCAGGTTTAAAATCTCCAGCACAAACACATCCATAACTTTGTGTATAAAATTTCTGTGAGTTGTCAAAGTAAAAAGAAACGTATGAGTTCTCAATAAATTTCGCTATATTTTCACTTGTATCATTATTCTGAATAATAATGTCATCACCAGTGATGTATAAATTACCTGATCCTTTATCTTGAATATAACTATCTCCACTAGAATCATGGAGGATTTTTAAATCTTGCGAATTTCCCAGCTCAATATTTTTATTGTCAGCCATATATAGCTTACCGAGTACTTCTACTCCATCGGTATGTGTATTAAGCTTCTTAGAGTTGTCGTAATAAAGTTCTGCGGCTCCATCTTTTACGCCTTTAAAAGTTGCGTGACCTTGAGCATCTAATAGGTAAATTCTATTGCTGTCGTCTGCGTAAAGATAACCTCTAATAGTTGATGTTCCTGTATATAACCTAAGATGAACGGCTCCGCTTTCATCACTAACATTTACTCCATTGGAAGTGGTGGCAAATTTAAGTGCATTATTATGATAAAGTTCTACGGCTCCGTCGTTAATAAACTTAGCTGCTGCATGACCATCAAAAGTATTAATTTCAATATTATTTGAACAACCTATTTTCAAAGTACCAGTTGAATTATTGATATTACTATTCGTTCCATCATGGAAGATCTGTAAATCTTGCGAAGCTCCAAATTGGGCTTTATAAGAATCTCTTAAATATAAATGTCCATTCTCAATATCTATGTATCCACTTACTAAAACACCATTTGCTGCTGTCTCTAATTTCTTTGAGTTGTCGTAATAGAGGTCTACCGAGCCGTTCTCTGCTGCATTAATAATAGTCTCATTTCCAGCAGCATTGTTGACTCGTAAATAATTAGTTTGTAAAACTAAAATACCAGTACCAGCGTCTTTAATGTATGAGTCCGAGCCATCATGGTAGATTTCTAGATCCCCACTATCTCCAAATCTGATCTTTCTACTATCAGTTAGAGTTAATTGATCAGCACTTTTATCCCAGAAGAAATCATCGCCATCACCACTACCTTTGAATTTAATATCACCATCAATATTAGCTCCATCACTGACAGTTAAAGTATTAGGAATCGTAATCCCGCTAGAGGTGGTTTCTAGTCTCTTAGCGTTGTCGTAATAGATTTCTACATTTCCATTATTATTACATTCGATACTTGTTTCCCAAGAGCCAGAGGCGTAATTTTTTATAGCAATGAAACCACCAGCATCAGAGGCATACATTTGCCATTTATCTCCATTATCATCTCCCTCATCTGCATAGAATTGTAAATTAGCATTACCACCTTCTGCTCCTAATATTCTTACACCATTAGAAATTGTTTCAAATCGTTTACCGTTGTCATAATAAAGTTCTGCACTCCCGTTTTGTCTAGCAACTATAGAGTTTTCTTCGTTATTTGTTCTAATATTTAAATCACCACTATTCGCTAAAATAATGTTGCTAGTCCCATCATGGTAGATTTGTAGATCTGAAGATGTCCCAACTCTGAGCTTGTTGTTATCATCAATATCTATATTTCCATAAACTTTTACACCACCTGAATTGGTGTCTATTTTCTTCGAGTTGTCGTAATAGAGTTCTACATTCCCTTCATCACGGGCAACGAAACGAACCTCACTATTAGTTTTATCAATTATATAAAATAAACCGTCTGGTCTTACATAAGTATCACCAGTACCATTGTCAATGTAGGAATGACTTCCATTATGGTAGATTTGTAGATCTGATCCTGTCCCGAATAAAGCTTTTACATTATCGTTATGTATAACATTTCCAGTTAAAGTTCCGCCAGCTAAAGGTAGCTTTGTTGAGTCACTAGCAGATATTCCAGTCAAAGATGAACCATCACCAGCAAAAGCTGTAGCAGTACACGTTCCAGTAACCGTGAATCCACCTGTTACCGTTTCTGCCTTCTTATTCCCGTCATAATAAATTTCTACGGCCCCATTATTTATCCCTTTTATATAAACATCATTAGAGGTTAGATTCTGCCAATAAATATCACTTTGAGGTCTTAAATATAAATCACCAGTCCCATTGTCTAGGTAACTATTCGTTCCATTATGATAAATAGTTAGATCGCCTCCGTCTCCAAAAGAAGCCTTTACAACATCACCGAAATCTAATCCATTAGCACTTGTTTCTACTTTCTTCGAGTTGTCGTAATAGAGTTCTGCTGCTCCGTTTGCTGTACCTTTAACATAATTTTCACCATTCGTTGCTTCTAAAACAATTGCCGCAGCTTGGATGAATAAAGCACCAGTATCATTATCAATATATGAATTAGTCCCATCATGGTAAAGAGTTAGATCCTGACCATTACCTATCTCTAATTTATCTGTCGTTCCATCGCTATCAGGTATTCTTAAATGCCCCCAGACTTGTACACCAGCAGTTAATGTTTCTAGTTTTAATGCGTTGTCGTAATAGAGTTCTACGGCTCCGTTAGGTTTTGCTGCAAGTGAAGTTTCAGCATTAACAGCTTTTATAAGAACCTGATTTGATCCACCATAAAGATATAATTTACCAGTAGCATTTTGAATAGATGAGTTAGATCCATCGTGATAGATTTGTAGATCCTGCGAACCTCCTAGTTGTAGTTTCTGTGAATCTGCTGGTAAACGAACATCGCCATTAGCTTTTAATGTTAAAGCCGTTAATAATGGAGTAGCTCCTGCTTGCTGAACTTTAAGTTTTAAACCACCACCAAAAGTACCTGTACCTGCATCTTTAAATCCAATAACAGCACCAGTTCTTATTTTCGTACCATCACTTGCGTCCCATCGTTGTGCGAAACAAATTCCGTTACCCTCATTACCATTATTATTACCTTGATTTGAATTAACAAGTAGACCAAAATTTTCACCACTATAGTTAGTCGCACTATTTAAACTTGTTCCTATATCAACTAAAGATTGTCCAGTTATAGTTGTACCAGTCGAAGTCGTTTCTAGTTTCTTTGAGTTGTCGTAATAGAGTTCATTTGCCCCATCAGGAGTAAATACAGCTAATGTTTCAGCATGAGCCTTCGCTAAAACAATATTTGAACTATTTCTTAAATTTAAAACACCAGTAACATTTTCTAAATGTGTGTTCGACCCATCATGATAAATTTGAAAATCATTCCCATCGCCTATAAACAGTGATTTAGAATCTGTAAGCTTTAGTTGGTCATTTATTAAAACTCCCCAACTTTGGGTTTGTAGTTTTACTACGTTGTCGTAATAGAGTGCTACTTCTGCATCTTTAACGAAATTCCCATATATTTCACTTCCATCTGATGCTTGAAGTGAAATCGTTCCGTTACTTCTTAAATCTAAATCACCTGTAGCGTTATAAATAACAGAATCCGTTCCATTATGGAATATTTGTAGATCCTGAGAAGCTCCTAGTTGTAGCTGTGCTGAATCGTTTGGTATCTGTATATTGTTATCTTCTAAAATCTTAAATAGCTCAGTTCCATTACCAGTATTACCATTTTTATAAAATGCAAAATATCTACTTGTATCATCATTATCTGTATCAATATTAAACGTCATATTTTCGTATGCGTTTATATGACCTGAAGATGAATCTGCTGTTCCTAAGTGGATAACACCTCCTGTTAGACTCGCTTCTCCAGTAACAGTGATACCAGTTGAACTCGTTTCTAGTTTGGTTGAGTTGTCATATCTAAGTTGTACTTTGTTATTTGCTATTGCATATACTGCAAACTCACCATCAACAGGACTAAGAATAATATCTCCACCGCCACCTCTTATATTTAGATCACCTGTATGGTTATCTATATGTGAGTTGGTTCCATTATGGAAGATTTCTAAATCATTCCCTGTCCCGAAGCGGACTTTTACGCTGTCGTTGAAATCAACGCCTGTATCTCCACCAATAGAACTACCACCACCAATCTCTTTTACCGTTCCAGAATCGTTGATATATAACTTTTGAGCAGAGGTATCAATCGCAACTTCGCCACTAGCTATGTCACTCGTTGATGGAGTGCTAGTTCCTCTCTTTAATTTAATTGTGTTAGCCATTAGAAGTACCTCCTATCTGATGGTTATTTAGTATGTACCTCCATCTAAGGTGATACCGTCAATCGTTCCTCCGTCAATATTAACAGCGTCTAAATTCTGTGTCGCCATTGTTCCTAACCCAAGTGTGGTTCGTGCTGCTGCTGCGTCAGCATCATCAACCAATGTTCGACCATAAGCACTAAAGTCAGTTACAGCAGCCGATCCTGAACCAGTAAAATAAGGAAGTTTATTAGCTGCACTTGTTAAACCTGCTATTGCGGCTAAGTCTGCCGAATAAGCTTGAATATTTGTGCCGATCACCAAACCCAAATTTACTCGAGCGTTAGCGGCTGTGCTTGCTCCCGTTCCACCATGAGCTACGGCAACATCAGTACCAGCCCAAACACCTGTGCCAATCGTGCCTAATGAAGTCAGACTAGAATTGACAACATTAGACCCAAGAGTTGTACTGTTTAAAACAGACGTTCCATTGATATAGAAAGCCTTACTTGATGCAAGATCAATATGCTCAGAAGATGTCCAAGCATCAGTTGAATTAACCCAGTTCCATGTTTTATCGCCATCACCTGAATCTAAAGTAATACCACCACCATCAGCAGCAGCATCATCAGCCGCACCCTTTGCTAGTTCTAAATTTTTATCAGCAACAGTAACGGTAGTAGAGGAAACGGTGGTTGTCGTTCCAGAAACCGTTAAATTTCCACTTACTACTAGGTTTTGAGCGCAGGTGAAACTTTGAACAGTCGCACCGCTAAAATCTATTGTTCCTGTATATGTTTTATTTCCTGAAATCGTTTGAGCAGTTGACAGGGTTGAGTAATAACCATCACCACCGATTGCTTCAATAGATGTTGCGGAACCTCCAGCACCTCCTGTACCAGTTCCGTAATACAGAATATTACTTCCTTCTGCATACGCTAATTCTGCGTTTGCAAGACTGGTAGGTGCTGAACTTCCAGTGCTTCTTTTTATTCTGATCGTGTTAGCCACTAGAAGTTACCTCCGTCTGTAAGTGTGTCTGTGGTCCAAGTTGCGTCAGCCTTAAGACTTGACGATGTACTGTCATAATAAACTATAGATTTATTAATAACATTATCCATATTAATTATGTCAGTAGCACTGGCTCCTTGCGGACCCTGAGTAGCGACGGTAATGACTGAACTATTGTCCTCGTCAACAGTTACCGTATTTTTATTGGTTGTGATGTTGACTGAGGTCATGCTGTATATCCTTCATCCATATAGATAGTACCTTCAATCCAGTACTCTTTCAGCCCTGAACCGTTAGTTAATAACACATCATATTTATATTCATCCGCCGTAAATGTAGTTGTCTGAGTATCAGTTACGCTCCAAGTGAAAGTGCCTCCAGAAGCACTTGTCACAGAAACAGTTGCGTCGGCTGCCTTGCTAGTGCGTCCAGAATCCCAAATCTGCGAGGCCAGTGTGTAGCCTGTTAAATTTATTGCCGCATTGTTTGAATCCTTTAAGGTCACATCAACACTATGATCTGATCTTCGTTGGATCGTCATGTCATACGTTCCAGGTGCTATTGCCATAGGACTAAAACTTTTTCACAGTTTAACAAGGGTTAAGTTTTTATAACGTACATCATTGCAATGTTTCTTGGTCTTGACTCTCCTCCATCACTTCCAGAAGTTCCACTAATATCGTGATCGTGACTATCACTGAAAACAGCCCGTCCGCAATCACCATGATCAGAATGTTGAGAAGGAGTACCCCCTGTATTAATACCTTGTTGCTTAGTAAAGACTCCAGTACAAGAACCACCATCATTAAAAGACTGTGAAATACCCGTAATATTTCCAGAGGCAGAATGAGTGTCTGATGTATAACTTCCTGCTCCATGAGTATGAGCTTCGTTTTGACCACTTTGAGCAGTTGCAACTGATCTCCCAGAATCAATACCACGACCATTATCAAAACCTCTTATAAATTCACCCCTTAAATCTGGAAGATTAAATGTTGAACCACTTGCTGATCCATACGCTGTACCGATAACAGCAAACAAAGCTGCATAAGTTGTCCGACTGACTGAAGCACCATTACATTCCAAATAGCCAGAAGGAACTGTGGCAACAGCTAAACAAAACACTGCACCAGATGGAACACCTTGAACAGTTGTAAAGCTAAGAACTCCAGATCCATTTGTCTGAAGCATTTGCCCATTTGATCCGTCAGCAGAAGGTAACGTAAACGTAAGATTTGAACTAACGGTTGAGGCCGCTTGTAAAGCTACATAGTTACTACTATCTGAATCTGCAAGTCTTAAATCACCTTGAGCTTGGACAGTTAAACCATTACTATCAATAAATGCTCTTTCCGTTCCAGCAGTTGATAACCCAATCGTATTTGCTGATTTCCGATACATTCCTGTATCTGCATCACCATCAAAGGCCAATGCTGGTGTACTAGCCCCTGAAGCATCATCAGCCAAAATGACACCAGTCATCGTGCCACCAGACTTAGGCAGTAAACCCAAATTATCTTCTCCTACATCTCCTATCTCTCTGAAATTTGATCCATCATATATTTTTAATTTATCATCACTAGATTTTCCATAAAGCATAAACTTTACAGGGTTACTAGGGTCTGAACCGCCACTATTGTTTGTTTTTACCGCATCAAGAATACTATTTATATCAGCACGAACTACGTTTCCTGCTGCATTATCAACGGTATAGTTTGTGACCTGAGACACTAATCTTCTACAGTTTCAATCATTCTATACCCCTTTGCCGAAACCTACAGCCTGATAACTAAAGTTTCTATTTAAGCTTGACCCGTCATTCTTAAAGTGAACAGTAAATCCTGTTCCTGAAACATTAGATAATTCAAAGAAATCTCCCGACTGCATCCCTTGAGCCGTAATACCAATCGAAGGTAAATAAGCATTAGCACCGCCAAGACTTGCCGTCCCAACAAAGAAAGGTTTAGCAAAAGTTACATTTTTAGCTCCTGCTCCAGAAGCGATTGTTGTTGTACTTTGTTCAGTTCTAGATTGAAGAATTGCTGAGTACCCTAATTGCTGAACATTAATATTCTGGTTTGTATTTGTTGTAGATAAATCTGCTTTGAATTGAAACGCTCTTGCCCTAAATTCTCCATTGGCAAAAGCATTAAAAGACCCATAACTAGAGGCATCTGTACTTGTTTTTACAAAAACTTGGCAATCAGTATCAT
>VTLG01005156.1_pt1 | contig 10705 bp, 18 predicted proteins | sample 4694571 | NCBI WGS metagenome assembly VTLG01 (sample SAMN12604809, study PRJNA352737) | marine metagenome | biome: ENVO:00000447; feature: ENVO:00000209|ENVO:00000569|ENVO:01000036; material: ENVO:00002151; isolation source: viral sequences binned using virsorter ... | reverse complement strand
TAGTAATAAGGTGCATCGATATATTTGAACACCTGATATGTACCTACGTTATCATTTGATGTGCCGCCTTGAATCAACTCAGACGTATTGACACCATCACCAATGAATGTTCCTGTGACATTTTTAAGCACAATTTGATTAAGGTCAAGGTTTTTCTTATGCAAAACGCCGGTTGCACCTGAGGTTACACCTGTAATTGTTTCGCCGAGTGTGAATCTACCTGCAAGAGAGTTACGATGATCGGTAATCGATTGATCGGTGTCTCTTTCTATGATAGGGTTTGTGGTAATCACAATACCATCGTATTCATTGGCCATATACTCTTGCAATTTTTCTTGACTCATTGGCCATGCAGCGAGTCCGTCATGCAAGTATTCGTTAACAATAAAGAATGTCCAATAGAATCTTGGTGAACCGTATAGTCTTTGTGATATAATATCAGGCCTTTCGCCGTTCTTTACGTCATAGAATGTATACGTATTAAGGTTATCTTCGAAGTTTTTGAGTGGTCTTACTGATTTGTATATATTGACTACGTTCTGAAGGACACCATTGCGATCGAAATCATATTTTAGTTTTGGAAATTGCTTAAAGAAACTCATTTATCCTCCTGTTACAGCTTGAGCGTTATCGGGTTGTGACCCTACAACATGACCGTCGTTTGTTCTATCATTTTTATATTGTATTCCAGCTTCGTCGTAGAGATCGTCTCTAGTGATTGCTCTGACCTCTTGGAACGTAAGTGCTAAATCCAACTCTGTAGGTGATGCACCAAGGTCATCGTTCTTATGAAAAGCATTACCCGTAGAGTTTACCGTTGCTGTCATATTTGTAAGATAACATTGAATTATTCTAGGCATATATTTGTTTTCTCTATCGCCTATCATGAATCTTATTCTAAACGTTGGTGGGTATTGCAAACTTCCTGCACCTCTGTCTTTAGGGTACATGTATTTACGGAATTGATTCTCGATTCTGTGTATGTCCTTTGCTTCTTCCGCGGATGTAGGAATCAATTTAAAGTTGAATGCAAATGAGCGTACGGTTACGCCATCAAAGTTTTGTGTTGTGTAAGGGTTTACTATAATTCCTGTTGAGATTTCACTAATTACAGCGGCTGTACCTAATGTTTGTGAGTTTGCTTTTGCTTCTTTAGTTGCTAATGCTACAATATCTGATGTGGTCGCTTCTTTCTGTCCTGTTCCACCTATAGCTCGGGCTGCGGTACTTTGTGCAACTGCACCTGCAACTCCAAGGTTTACTGAGCTATATGTTATACCATCGGCTGTTGAAACAGCAAGTGGAATGAACATATGTATCTTATGAAAGTCGCCTTCCTCGTTGGTAATCGTAAACTCTAAATGCGGAAACTCGTCGCCTTCTTTATCGATCTTTTCTCTAAGGTTGTTTGGAAATGTAATTATACTCATACGTTTTACCTTTATAAATAACTATATAATTTTTTAAACTATAGAACTATTTATATGGCTTACAAAGGTAGATATACAATAAAAAACAAAGATAAGTATTTAGGTGACCCATCGAAGGTAATCTATCGTTCGTTATGGGAAAGAAATGCTTTTAGATGGTGTGAAGGTACTCCACGTGTAAAGAAATGGAATTCTGAGGAAATTGTTATACCATACAAGTGTAAAACAGATAACAAAATCCATAGATATTTTATTGATTTATTAGTTGAATTAAGTAATGGTGATATTATATTGGTTGAAATTAAGCCAAAAAAACAAACTGTTCCACCCAAAAATCCTAAAAGAAAGACCAAAAAATACCTAAATGAGGTGACTACATATATCAAAAACACATCCAAATGGGAAGCTGCTCAACGTTTTGCAGAGCATAAAGGATGGAAATTCCAGGTTTGGACCGAAGATACTTTAAAGAATCTAGGCATCAAACTACTGAAATCTTGATATAAATAGTAGTATGGCAAGTTTATTTGATACATTACAGGCAGGCGCATTTCGTGCAGGTGTTAGTCCACGGACTAAAGAATCACGTCTCTGGTTTCAAAAGAAAGTTAGAAATCTAACTATACCTTCGCGACAAAAGATTATGAAAGACGAAGCTCTTGATGTCGTAAAGCAACCAAAGATTGGCGATATGATGATGTATTTTTATGATCCTAAGATGAAAAAAGAGTTACCTTACTACGATAAGTTTCCACTTGCAATAATGGTACAACCTGCAAAAGGTGGATTCCATGGACTTAATTTACATTACTTAGCGCCAGGCGTGCGTGCTAGATTTCTTGATGAGCTTATGGCACTATCACCTAAGAATGTAACTGATTCCACAAGACTTGCTAGATTAAGATATAATACACTAAAAGGTGTTACAAAATTTAAAGAATTTAAGCCGTGTTTTAAACATTATTTAATGAGTCAGGTAAATTCTAACTTAGTTAGAGTACCTATGACTGAATGGGAAATTGCAATCTTTCTACCAACCGAACAGTTTGTTAAAATTAAAACACAATCAGTATGGAGATATTCAAGGAAAGCATACGCATCATGAACAGTATAGACGACCTCAAAGCAACAATTTCGAAAAAAGGTGGAGTAGCATTTGCCAACAGATTTCAAGTATTTTTTACACCACCAGGTGGAGTTACAATTGGTAACTTAACTAGTCAAGACCCACGAGTATTAGTAGGATCATTAGCCACAACAGCATTGAGTGGTGGTAGTTTAAAAAATATTGTACCAGACCCTAGAGATATATCAATATTATGTGAAACAGTTAATCTACCTGGCAGACAGATTTCAACAAATGAATATTTATCAGACAGACAAGCAGTTAAAATCCCATACGGTATCATAAACGAAGACGTAACTATGTCATTCATTCTTACAAATGATTATTTTATGAAAAAATTATTTGATAATTGGATGTCAGGTGTCTTTGACGTTAAAGATTATCGTGCAGGATATAAAAAAGATTTTACTACTGATGTTATTATACAACAGTTAAATAGTAAAAATGTACCAATTTATGGTGTAAAATTAGAGAATGCATTTCCTATCACCATGAATTCGATACAATTGGATAGTAATAGTGAAAATACTGTTCAAAAATTGAATGTGACATTGAGTTACGAAAATTATATTCCAGAAGATATATTCGATACTGCAATTAGTGGTGTTGAAACATTAGCTTCTGGTTTAGGAATTGGCTAATATTATAGGAGAATAGAATGGCTTTACCAAAAATTAATAATATGAAATATGATACAGTAGTGCCCTCAACAGGTAAGACTGTTCAATTTAGACCATACCTAGTCAAAGAAGAAAAGATTTTGATGATGGCTATGGAATCTAATGATTCAAAGCAAATTATGCAGGCAACAAAGGATGTTATTAAATCATGTGTATATGATGATATCAATGTTGATGAATTAGCAATGTTTGATATTGAATCATTATTTTTAGCATTGAGAGCAAAATCAGTTGGTGAAAGAATTGATTTAAAAGTTAAATGTGAAAATTGTGGACACATGAATGATGTTCAAATAGATTTCGATGATATCGATATACCAGTCATAGATGATGATAAAAAAATGATTATGCTAACAGACGACGTTGGTATAACATTACGATATCCATCATATGCTGATGTATCAAAAATTAAGCCGGGATCTGAAGACTCAGTTGAAACTGCGTTTGATATGATTATGGCTTGTATCGAAACAATATTTGATGCTGATGCTGTTCATAATGCTAAGACTGAAGGTAAAAAAGCTGTAAGAGAATTTATTGAATCTTTAAACAGCGCACAATTTGCAAAGATATCTCAATTTTTTGAGAATATGCCGGCGATCAGTCATAAGTTAGAGTTTAAATGTGCTAATTGTGATACAGGTAACGTACAAAATCTAAGAGGTATTCAAAGTTTTTTTACGTAGGCCTCTCGCATGATAGTCTTGTAAACCATTATAAGACTAATTTTGCGATGATACAACACCATCGTTGGTCATTGACAGAATTAAACGAAATGATGCCATGGGAGAGGGAGATATATGTAACTCTACTCAGTGAATGGATTAAAGAAGAAAATGAAAGAATTAAGAAAGAACAAAGGAAATTAAGAAATGGCTGAAGATGTAGAAAAGAAAGCAATTCATCACCCTGCAGATACAAATGGTGATGGTAAAGTTTCACGTAAAGAAGAAGAAATGTATTTAGAATTTAAAAGAAAAGAACTCGAAGATGCTGATGCGATGCGCGACGCACAAAGAAAAATGGCATGGTTTGCATTAGGTGGTATGTTATTATATCCTTTTGCAGTTGTGATTGCCGTGTTAGCTGGCCTAGACCAAGCTAGTAAAATTCTTGGCGATATGGCCGCAACATATTTTGTTGCTGTAGCTGGTATCGTGGCAGCATTCTTCGGCTCACAGGCTTTTGGTAATAAAAAATAAGGAATAAAAAATGGCTGAAGAAAATAGACCAGATTTTTCAAAATTAGTTGCAGAATTACAAAAACAAAATGATATTGCTAATGCAGCAAAGGATGAAACAGAAAATATTTCTAAATTATCTATGGCCATGGATAATAGTGCCTTAAATCTTGAATCAGAACAGATAAAATTAATTGAAGAATTAATTGAACAATTGACTAATCCTAATCTAGGTGACTTAGAAGAAAGAAAAGAAAATAATAAGCGTGCTAAAGAAACATTAGATTTATTAGGCATAATTGCTGATAATACTGAAAAAGAAAATGAAGTAATAAAGTTTGATGGTATTGGCCAGGCAGGACTTGGTTTTGTTGCAGCTTTAGGAGCAGCATTAGCCGGATTAGTTACTGGTATTATTGCTGGTCTCGTAGGTAATATAAAAATAATTGGTAGATTATTTAAAATAGGTTTTACAAAACTTTTCGGTGGTTTATTTAAAAGACTTAGTGCACCATTTAGATCAGTTAATAAACAAGCAAAAGGATTTCTTAAACCAGCAACGGATTTCTTTAAAAATATTGGTAGAGCATTTAAAGCGGGATTTGGTGGTTTAAAAACATTTAGAGCTACAACAGGACGTTTTGCTAAGTTAGGTTTTTTTGGTACTATAGGTAAAACATTAGGTAATGGATTTAGAGCTATACAAAGATTTGGTCAAACACTTTCTAGATTTGGTAAGAGTGTTGCAGGTTTAGGTAAAACATTAGCTGGTGCTAAATTTCTTAATATAGCAGCTCCTTTTAAAGCATTTTTTAGTGGTATAAAGTCATTGAAGGCAGCCTTTGCTCCTGTAAAATCAGCCGGTGGTGCATTATCCGGTGTTAAAAAATTCTTATCACCAATTGGAAAAATAGCTAAAACAGCATTTAATGCATTCAAAGCTTTCGGTAAAATTATAGGTAGATTATTCCTTCCTATACAAATAATCTTTGGTGCTATTGATGGTGTTAAAGGATTTATTAATGGATTTAAAAATCAAGAAGGTGGTTTATTTAGTAAATTAACAGCAGGTATTATTGGTGGTATCAGTGGTGTTTTGCAAGGATTAATTGGTATTCCATTAGATTTATTAAAAAAAGGCGTGTCATTTATTGCAGGTAAGCTAGGATTCAGTTCATTTGCTGAAAAGCTCGAAGCATTCTCATTTAAAGAATTAATTGGTAATATATTTGATGGCCTTAATAATATATGGCAAGGTATCATAGACTTTTTTGCAAATATGTTTTCTGCAGAAGGTAGAGCTAAAAATATGGAAAGACTTGGTAATATTGCTGGTGGAATTAATGACTTTATCAAAAAAATATTACGTGCTATTCTACCAGATCCTGATGCTGATAGAGGATTATTCGATCCTAGAGGTTTAGTAGCAAAAGCAATTCCAGCATCGGTATATCGTTATGCTGGCTTAGATCCAGATACAGGTGATGTTCTACCTACAGGACCAGATTTAATGGAAACTATTGTTGGTGATGATAGCAATTTACGTGGAGCTGAAATGGATATGAATTCACGTGAAAATACAGCGGCCGGTGATCAAGGAACTGGTGATGTAGCAGTAGTAACTGATAACTCTAACAATCAAAATATAAAACAAGGTGATAATGTATTTGTTAATATGAACAATGCAACTTTTGATCCTAACTTAACACCTTCATATTCATAAAAAAAGGGCCCTGAGGCCCTTTTAATTTAAGCTACCCATTTAACGCCGCGATATATACCGCTACGTTGTCTAGGCGACTTTTCTTGGTTTACACTTACCCACTTTACACCACGATACACACCGCTTTTAGCAGTAGTAGTCTTAGTAGTTTCTTGGGGAGTATAGTTAACACCACGATAGTAAGCCATAACATCCTCCTTTGTCTTAAAGGTTGAGATGCGTTCCTTCAGGCCAATCCTTACTTCCGTCCCGAACGGGATGAACGTATAGTTATTTATATAAAAAGGGAGCCTTTCGGCCCCCAAAGTCATCTAACTTTTATAGTTATTATGACTGTTTAGCTAACCTATCAAAATAAGAAAGTGTATCTTCCTCACCATCATCTGATTCAAAAGGCGCAGCTTCTTCCGTTGCCATAGTTGGTTCTTCAACTACTGGAGCTGGAGCTGGAGTTTCTATACTCATGCCAGCATCAACACCTAATACTTTATTAAGTTTAGCTTTCAGTTCATCATAAGACTTATAGTTTTTAGCGTCTGTAAAGTCTGCAAGAGAGTATAGTTTATTATATACTTCTTCCAATCTTTCTTCATCACCATCATGTAAAGCACTTACAGGTGCAAACTCTGATTTATCATAGTTTACCCAACCTTCTACTTTTCTGATTTTAATTTTAAAGTCAGCGCCTTCCCAGAAGTCGTATGGATTGACTGGATTTTCATCCGCAAATTGTGGTTGCATTACATCCATGATTTTATCAAAGATCTTTTTACCAAATTTGTAAAGGAATACTTTTCCTTCATTTTCTGGATTAGCAGGATCAGAAACAACTAAGACATTTGATACATAGTGTAGTCGTCTTTTCCTTACCCTTGCAATTGCTTTATCCTCATCTCTACCAGTATTCCATAATACAGAATTCATCTCAGATACTGGATCTTGTTCACCAATAGAGGTTAAAGAATTTTCGATATACCATAAACCAGTAGGTCCTTTGAACCCATGATCCCAATACCTTACCCATGGAAGATCTTCACCTTCTTTGGCTGGTAGGAATCTGACAACGGCATAACCGTTTCCTGCTTTATCCCTGGTAGGTTTCCAAAACCTATCATCAGCGTATGACGTGGTTTCAGTTTTAGTAGATACTGCTTCCGCAGCCTTAACGAGTTTGTCGATTGACGAGCCTCGTGAGCTCTTTAGATTTGCAAATGACATTATATTTCTCCTTGTATATGCATTGTATTTACTGAATTATCCACTTTATACATAATATAATAATTTATGCAAACTCTTTTGTTAACAACTTTTTACATTTGTCAACATTAAAATTTACAAAGGGCGTATACTTTTCGATTAGTCTACGAGTATCAGGCCAAATAATGGTATCTGATATGTTCTTAGATTCACGATCAATAAACCCAAATATAGAATTAAGAATTACAACAGTTTCTAAACTGATTTCTTCTTGCATCCATAACTTTACGACAAGAGGATGTTGTCCATCAACAGCTTCAAATAAGTTGTCAAAAGGTACATTCTCTTCTCCTATTCTATTTATATCAACTGAAAATACTCTATGAATACTTTCTTTAATTTTTTTGTATTTCATATAGTTTTGTTCAGCTTCACTGTCCATCATATCACCTACATATTTTTCGGTGTTGATAAACTGTGATACATAAAAATCTTTTAGTTCACCATTATACTTCTTTGCTAGCTTAGCGAAAAAGTATTTATCTTTTCGTTTAAAAAAAGATTGTGGTGTTACATTTGATTTAAAATTATATTTTATTGCGTCATAGTTTGTTTCGAAGTGTAACTTTAAAGCATTATATAATTTATATGATTCAAATGGGTCGTTCATTTATTTTGCCAATATTTCCATGTTTCCATAGTTATTTTATGTGTTTCTTTATGTGATACGTATGCAGTAATTCCACCTAATATAATAGGTGTTGCAAAAATTGCTAATAATCCTATCACACCAGGATTAAAAATTTGTTCTGCTATTATAATCATTGCTTCATGGTTCATATTGGTAGTTTATTTCCTTTTTTTACTCTAATTAAATTAAGACCTGAGGCTTCTGCTTCTATTTTTTCTTTTAAAGAATCTGTTAAAAGTTTCTTTAAATTACTATAATCCATACCACGCTTTTCTATAACATAAGTGGCTGCATCAATATATGTTAAGTTACCCTTAGCAACTAATTGTTCTACTGCACTAGAAAATCTTTTCTTTGTCATTATTTTTACATCTAAATCTATGCTCATAATACTCTAAGTAATATACAATCGTTATTGATTCTACCATTGGGTGTACTTATTTTTGTAGTCAGCAGGCCCCATACTCTTTTATCGATTTGTTTTTGTGTTTGACTTAAAATTAATGGAAGTATTTCTGTTGGCCTTCTTAAGGTTGCTGTTCTACTTGTATCACAAATATTCTTTATGGTAGTACCACTAACTTCAAATCCCTTTGTTGAGTTTGTTTTGTATTCAGTTAATCTTCTATTCTTAACATTATATACATACAACAACTCTTTTCCTGGAATCATAACTGGATTAATCGATGTTAATTTTTCATCAATATCATCAGTTTTATATTTCAAGTTTTTAACCTGTATATCAGATGACTTAGGTTTTTTAGTTCTAGGAATTCTTGTAGTTTTATTATTCATTTTTAGTCTTTCGACATCAGAAATAATTTTTTCTAAAAGAGTCATCATTTTCTTTTTATTACCTTTTGAAATATGACTGTAAGCTTCTACTGCTTGATCACATTTTTTATGATAAGCATCTGATACTAAATCATATTCAAACTTTATATGTTCTAAAAAGATGTTTATACCAGCACCTTTAATTTTATGTAGTGTCAATAAACTATATGCTGGAAATTTAATTTTTTCAAATTCTCCATCCATCCATTTATCAACCACCATTTCATCAAAGTCACCCATGATAGTTTGAATAACTTTTGTTTTCATTCTTTGTGCTGGTGATATTACAGGCTTTTTAGGTTGTGCTTTTACTTCTTTAACAATTGATTTACCCTGAGCTAAAAGCTCGGCAATCTTATTATTAATTTTTTCTAAGACAGATATACCTTCAGCTGATGTCATTCTATCTAATGGAACACCTGAATTGTATATTCTAATATTATTACCAATACCTTGATTTAATTTCCAGTTTTCAACTTTCTTTAAGGCCTGTAATTCTTTCTTATTGTAACCAAGAACTTTTTCAGCATATAATAATATGATAGGTACATTACTTTTTGGATTATTATAGTAATTAAAATAATTAGATGATTGATGATATGCACGATTGATATCTTCTATATCTTTAAATTCTACACCATGAAAATTAGGTTCTGCACCTATGTATTTGTCTTCTAATGTTGCGCCTCTTTTTTTAGCCATTTATTACTCCTTTTAAATAATTAGTTATATTATACCACACTTTTTTGCAAATGTAAACAGGTGGGACACACTTTTGATATGATAAGGAGTAGTGTGTGCATCCCACCATAGCTTAAGATTCTTACATAACCACATAGGATTCTGATGAATCATAACCTTCGTAGTCTTTTACTCCTAAAACAAAATTTTCTGCAGCAGATTCGGCATAACTTTCTGAATGATCTGGGTACCATTCTATAGCTAATGATTTTCCATTAGACATCATACGTATGCCATAATAGTTTTTATCCAATTCAACTGTTTTTAAAACATCTGCACTTCTATTTGCATATTCATCACTGCCATGATATGAACTTACTAACATATAATTATTTGCCATTTTTATCTCCAAATAATGATTGACCTTTTTGATTAGCTACACCTTCTGCAGCTCCTATTGCAAAAAATCCTGCAAATGTGAGTAGTACAAATACTCCGATTAAACTTATTACTGTTTCCATAATTATTTCCCTATGTGTTTTATATCCCTTTTTGGGATTACTTGATACGCACCTTTGTTATATGCAGGTGCAACTGTAAAATTTTGTGACTCTTCTTTTTTCCATGAATCGTCCTGTTGTGGACTATAATTCATTGTAATTGGCATAGATGGATATTTTTCACGATGATCATCCATCTGTTGCTGAGCAAAACTTTTTGTTTTTGTAGCCATCGGTACAAATTTTGGTTTACTACGTTTTGTTGACATTGATGTGGTCTTACGCTTTCGGCCATGCATGTCATATCGTAAACTGCCTGTGTAAAAACTTGTCATTCCCATTATGCTTTTCCTTTCAAATATTGATCAATTAATTCTTGGCCTTCTAACTTTCTACCAAAATAGTGTATAATTTTACCATTTTGTTTGCGTTCAATTAATCCATTATTATATGTAATATCTGTTACAGAATTACCGTTAGCAGTATCAGCTGGCCTATCATCATACCACATAGAATTTAAACTATGTACATGTATATTTCGTACACCTAAAGCCCATTCTTCAGCTTCTAATAATAAACTTTGTCTATATACTACATCTTTAAATTCTGTCATCCATTTCTCCTGTCTTGTGCTTGTTCTTTTTTCTTTTTTTCAAGTTCTT
>VTLG01002088.1_pt1 | contig 10705 bp, 7 predicted proteins | sample 4694571 | NCBI WGS metagenome assembly VTLG01 (sample SAMN12604809, study PRJNA352737) | marine metagenome | biome: ENVO:00000447; feature: ENVO:00000209|ENVO:00000569|ENVO:01000036; material: ENVO:00002151; isolation source: viral sequences binned using virsorter ... | reverse complement strand
TAAAATGAAATGGGATATAAAGGGATAATTAACAGAAAGACGAAAGGATAAAACAATGTCGAAAGCAGTTAATATATTAGAAGTGCTAGAGAAAGCACACCAAAGTTCTGCTAGTGTTAGCAAGAAAAATAAACAAGCGATTATAGATGCCTATGGTCGTGCCTTAACTATGAAGAAAGTATTAGACGACTTCATAAAAGTAAATCGTAATTTAATCATTGACATGGGTATTGGCGAGAACGCAAACCTATTGCATGGAAAGGATTACTCACTTCATGTATCGCAAAAGTTATCCGTTAAGGTTGACACGAGTTTGGTTAAAGAAAAACTTGGCGAGTTGGAATACCATAAATGCAAAGTGCCAACGCAATATAAACAAATACAAGCGTTGCCTATTGAAGAGGCAACAGTTCGCAAGAATAAAAAAGCAACGATTGAAGAAGTTGCTGATTTCAGAATAACTGCCTAGTACCGATAAATTGCCTAGTCAGTTCCATCGCATCGCCCGATTGGGCGATGTGGTCGTGCCTATAGTATTAGTTTGGGACACCCCACGGCGAGTTGCCTTCCGAAGTCAAGAAAAAAAAGTTCAGAAAGTTCTTGATATAAAATAAAATGGGATTATATATTTATTAAGAAAGGAGAAATCAAAATGCCAGATAATGATTTAACTAGACGACTTGCAGTTCTTGAACAGCAACTTGGTCTAACAACAAGAAACAATGATAATCATATTCAAGCTAATACTGATAACAATGTTAGTACTAACATTAATTGGCGTGCTTTATACAAGTGGTTAGAGAGTGAAGTAGAAGAAATGATCTTCGATCCTAATGCGCCACAGTACCTCAAAGATTGGGGTAACAGGATTTTATCCGAGGCACGAAGTAAACTAAATCTATAACAGTTACCCTCGAGGGCTGGCAAAAGGGCGATTTATTCGCCCTTTTTTTATGTCATCACCACCATCTCTTCCAGGCAGCAGCGTTAGCTTTTCCAGGCAGCAGGTGATACCAGTCAGGTTATCCCAAATCAACATTAGGTACTTACAACCAAACCAAAACACCATATCTAGTATTTTACACCCCCGACCAACCAATCTGCCCGTCGCGTCGTGCGTGCGTGTAAAGGTTGAGTTTTAGACAAACATAGATTAAATTTGAATTTTTTTAGATATGGTACAGATTCCAGAAGAACTTTTAAAATTAAAACTTAGGAAAATGCAAATGGATGTTGCGGAGGAGTCCCGTTCCTCTTTCCTAACTTTTGTAAAAAAAGTGTGGCCAGATTTTATTGCAGGTTCACATCACAAAATTTTTGCTAGAAAATTAGAAGATGTTTCACGTGGAAAGATTAAACGATTAATTATCAATATGCCACCGAGACATACTAAATCTGAGTTTGCTTCAAACCTTTTTCCTGCATGGATGTTAGGAAAGAATCCTAAGCTAAAAATTATACAAACAACTCACACAGCAGAATTATCTGATGGTTTTGGTAGAAAGGTAAAAAACCTTATTATACAAGATGAATACAAAGAAGTCTTTCCTGATGTAAAACTTGCAGAAGACTCTAAGGCTTCTGGTAGATTTAATACAAACAAAGGTGGCGAATACTTCGCTGCTGGTGTTGGAGGTGCAATCACAGGTCGTGGTGCAGACTTGCTTATCATTGATGACCCACACTCGGAACAAGACGCACTGTCCGATAAGAAGATGGAAGATGCTTACGAATGGTACACATCTGGACCTAGACAGCGTTTACAGCCTGGTGGTTCAATTGTTGTGGTTATGACAAGATGGTCAGTAAAGGATCTTACGGGAAAATTATTAGCAAAACAAACTGCAGAGAGTTCCGACCAATGGGACGTTGTAGAGTTTCCTGCCATAATTGATGACGAACCTATGTGGCCAGAGTTTTGGAATTTGCCCGAGTTACTTGGTGTTAAGGCATCTATCTCCGAACAGAAGTGGCAAGCACAGTATCAACAGAATCCAGTTGGAGATGAGGGTGCAATAATAAAACGAGAATGGTGGAACGTCTGGGAAAAAGAGAAGATACCTCCCCTACAGCACATAATACAATCATATGATACAGCTTACAGTAAAAGAGAAACTGCTGATTTTAGTGCAATAACAACGTGGGGTATATTTTATCCCGAGGAAGGCGGCCCACCGAACATCATACTTGTTGATATGAAAAAAGGTCGTTGGGATTTTCCTGAACTAAAACAGGTAGCTTTAGAACAACAACAGTACTGGGACCCCGAAACAATCTTGATTGAAGCGAAAGCTTCTGGTATGCCTCTTACACAAGAGCTACGGATGATGGGAATCCCTGTGATCACTTATACGCCTAGTAAGGGCAACGATAAGCACGTTCGTGTAAACTCCGTAGCTCCTCTCTTTGAAGCGGGACAGGTATGGGCACCCGACCATCGCTTCGCCGAAGAAGTTATTGAAGAATGCGCTGCTTTCCCTTATGGTGACCATGATGATTTAGTAGATTCAACGACCCAAGCGTTGTTGCGATTCAGGCAAGGTGCATTTGTTAGCCTGAAGTCAGATTACCAAGATGAACCAACATATATAGAACCGAGGTCGTATTATTGATGGAAAAGAAAATACCAAAAGGATCAGGCATCGCTGTCAAAGGCGTAGGCAAAGCTAGTCAGTTACTGACGAGAGAACCTATGGATCTTGTAGCACAGAAGATGCAAAGAGACTTTGACCTCCTAAACGTACGATCAGAGCGTAGAATTAAAATTAAAAAAATTAAACCATGAGCGCCGTTTTATTTAAACTAGGTCAAAAAGGAATTACTTTTACGGATGATTTTTTTGATGCCATAAGGGTAATGAAGAATTACAAAAAGGGTGACAAAAGAAGAGCAGATGTTTTCAATTCAATGCTTAATGATTTTTTTGAAAACCCTAATGCTAAATCAGCTTTTGTTTTAAGAGCATTAGAAAAAAAATTAATAGATGAAGACATAATTGCTACGAGTCTTAGATCTACAATGTCAAAAGGTAAATCAAAAGCAGGTGTTGGAAGAACAGAAAAATTAAGTGACTTAGCTTCGGCTAATTATTCTTTTGCAGCAAAAGATGCGCAAAAAGAAGCAGCAAAAATTAAGGCGACATCTGAAGGAAGAATGAAACAGCTAAGAGATCCAGGGTTTATTGAAAGGGCTAACAAAGCAAGACGAGTGGCTGCTTTTAAAAAAGCATTACCTTTTTGGATGGATGTATCAAGACAATTAGATGGCACTACTTCAGTGCTGGAGGCCATACAAAAAACAGCAGGATTTTCTACCCCAATGAAAGCTTTTAGTAGATTAAAAGGTTCAGCGGGTGGAAAGGGCGGAACTAATGTTGGAGGATGGCCTGCACAAAAAGATTTAATGATGAGAAGTGATGACCCAGCAGTAAGAGAGGCGGCTCAAAAAATTCAAAAAGAAGTGGATTTTTATGAACGACATAAAAGAGCATATACCTATCTTGAGCCAGAAGCTCAAACATACATTAAACCTAAAGGTAGATTAGAAGAGCTTAATGTAGAGGGTTTTGATAATAGACCTTCGGCAAAAGAAGTTAAAAATATTTTAAAAGATCCAGGCTTTAAAGGTTTTATCCAACCATATAACAAACTTATTGGTGAACATATCATGGAAGGTAGAACTAGAAACAAGATGGAAAGAGCTATCACTGACTTTGCAAAAAAACATGGTGGTTTTAAAGAAGCTTCTTACATTACAACCAATAGACGTAATAGAATGAAAACACCTCTTACAAGTCAAATACTAACTAATAGTATTAAGAAAAGTGAATTACTTAATTCTGTCATACCAGGTCAAAAACCATCTGCAAAAATTTTAGAACAAATGAAATTACACGATGCAGCAATTGCAAAAGCATCAAATCAACTTTCTGATCTTGGATTAGAGACAGCTATCTTTGATAGCGCTGCTAACAAAGGTAAAGGTAAAATAAAATATTTTGGTAAACAGTACAATAACATGAGTGAACTTGTACAGTCTGTTAATACAGGTCAGATACCTGGCAGTGTAGGACAGGGCGGTGCAGGTGGCCCTAGATTTTTACCTATGAAAGAAATTACCATAGATGGTAAAAAAGTTTTAACAAACAAATATCAGGATGGTGGTTTTGCGGAAAAGTTTTCAAATTTTCTAGACGCTACTAAAAAACAATTTTTTGAGGGTGGAGAATATCCATACGAAGTAGCAAGCAACGAACCTATTGAAGGTGATATAACAAATCTTATACCTACACCTGAAGCTGTACAGATGATGACAGCTCCTTTTACTTTACAACCTGTAGATGAACTGGTTGATCAAACATTAGATTCTATAGACTATGATTTAGCTACTGATGATAAAATACAGAGTTACTTGAAGTCATTAGATTTTTATAACGAGGAAGAAAATAGATTTAAACAAGGTTTAAATTTTTTTACGAATAGAAAAAATATGTTTAGAGGGGCTGATAATTATTTTCCTGAGTCAGTGCTTGAGGAGTATCTTCCAGAAGGTTCGTTTGTAAAACAAGAAACAACAACAGATTTTAATGAAATGGGTCAACCTGTAAATGAACTTGGTCAAACTGAACAAGATTATATAAATGATTATCTTCAATACACAAATTCAGATGATTACAAGTTAAGAACAAATATACTTTTTAATCCAGATCTCGCTAAAGAAAGAGCAGCTATTCAATCTAAACTGTATGGCAATCAATTAAAAAAAGCAGGATTACTTACAGCTAACGCTCTTATTGAAACTTATCAAGCAGTCGCTCCAACAGCTTACGCTGGAGATGCCATAGAAGATTTAGCAGAAATTAAAGAGGGTGATCATTATTTACAAAGAATATTAGATTATCACACAAAGGTAGATGAAGACACTGGGCGTCTATTAGCACCTTATGTCAACCCTATTACTGGTGAACAAATTGATGAAAATACGACTCTGTATGATTTATTTAAACCTGGCATGCCTGAAAATCAATTAGACGTAACTACAGGTGAAGTTGAATTTCCAGACGGATTTAGCGTTGAAGAAATAAATGACAAAATAGCTTTTTCAAAACAACTTAGAGTTCCAGGACAAATAGGTTTTAAAGATTTAAAAAAATCAGCAGGTAAGTTTGCTATGGGTGTTGTACCAGCTTTTCTCGGTTCAGGCATAAGAGCTAGATTAATAGAAACAATAAACAGAGGAGATATTGGTGCTTTGTCTAAATTTTTAAAAGTAGCACCACAACTTATGGGTTTTCCAACAAGACAAGACATGGCTGCTTTTTTTAAGTTTACACTTAAAACAATACCTAGAGAAATGATTACCAAAAATGAAAACTTAATTGCTTTGACCCAGTTTGTTGAAAATATCTCAACAAGTAAATTTATGGAAGGAAAAGATACCTACTATAGAAATATTAGAAATGAGTTAGAAAATCCTCAATACAAAGAACAGAGAGATTACTTAACCAAAAGATTAGTAGAAATATACACAAATTCAGACATGACAGAAAACGTGATAGATCCTAATAATTACAATAAAATATTAGAAGAAGGTAAAATGTTTGAGAACATGCCAGAGTTTGTGTATGATATGGCTCAACAAGAAGCTAACAAAATTATTTTTAAGGAGCATTACAGATTGATTGGCAAGAAACCACCAGAGCAAAAGACGATGCAGGATGATACTCTATTTGAGGAAGTAACAGGTATTGACCTTGCTCCAGGTGAAAGAGAAAATCCACCATCAATAAATCCAAGAACAATGGAACCCTATGATAATGTCAGAGGCATGGCCATGGGCGGCGATCCAGGACAGTTCACTGATCCACTACGTACACCCGACGACAGCGCTGTTGACGTGAGAAGTATACAAGAAGATTCGCCTTACTTGAGCATTGATGAGCTTGACTTGTTTGAAGAAGCAAACCTTAAGCCAACATTAAATAATCAAATGCCAGAAGTACAATTAGCATCGGCTAACATATTTGGTAAGATACCAGGTTGGGCCGTATATCTTGATAAGAAAAGCGATCTACTTAGTTCTGGTAAACAAACACAAAACCTTATTCGAATAGGTGATCAGGTAGCAGAGGCTACAAAGTCACCAACAGAAAACATTAATAGATTTTATTCTAACCTCGAAGCAAAGCTTCTTGATCCAAGTGTACCAGATACTTTTACAACACCAGAAGAACTATTTAATTTCTTTCAATCAAGAAACATTGGTAAGTTAGAAGTAGAAGACTATCAGCTACCACAGTTGTTTCAATCAATATTTCAGTCAGGTCAACCAGTGACCAAGGCTCAGCTTCTCAACAGAATAAAAGAAGCACCAATACGAAAATTAAAATCACAAACGTTTGGTTTTAGATCAGAGATAGATAACGGTGATGGACAGTTCATTGATTTTAAATACGGTGATGGTCATTTTGAACCTGGTGCCAATCCAGGCACGTACAGAGAAAGTGTTATCTATTTAAAACCAGATGACATACCTGGAGATCCAGCAGCTTACAGACATAGTGTCCATAACTTTTTCCCTGCTGATGATGCGTACGTTGTTGGCTGGTCACGGCTCACGGACCGCCCTGCAATTATACCTGGTACAAGTAAACAACTGTCAGGAGATACAACAACAAAACTTTTAGAGTTAGAAAAGAAAAGAGATAGACTTACAATCATTACAAACAAGTCTGCGCAAGACATTGTTGACCAGTCAGGTGGCCGAGTAAGTATAGAACAAGCACAAAAGAATATTGACAATGCACAAAAGCAACTAACCAAAATACAAAACGATATTGACAATTTTGGATCTGGTGCAAAACAAGCTGTTGTTGGCGATGAAGTTGTGAATGTAACATTTGCTGATGAAATACAATCGGATATATTTCAACGTTACCGAAAACACTTAGAACAAACAAAAGACGAATATCAAAAACTGGTTTCTAAAATTGGTGAAACGAAAGCTAGTGATCCTAGATTTATACGTGATGAGATGTACAGCAGTGATGTCAACGCTTTAACACTTGCGTACTACGCAAAGCACAAAGACATACTAAGACCTGTCTTTAGAACAGAACAAGACTTTGTTGGCCACATAAAAGCATTACAAGAATCAAATGCTATTATGAAAGAATTTGCACAGATACGCCCTGGTATGTTGACAGAAGGTGCGATGGTGCCTGTACGTGAAGCACAAAAACAAAGAGATAATGTTCTTAAATTTTTTGATGAGATACGTGTCGATCCAGATACACTCAAACAATTATTTCCGAATGTGCCTTTTAAAGACAGAAAAGCTTGGGGGGATGTATTAGTTAAAAACGATTTACACATGGCAGCGAAAAGATTATTTGTTGACGGTGATCCAAATGCACCAACGTGGTATGCCATAACACCAGCTAAACTTGTTGCAGGCAGATACAGTCAAGCAGGAACGACAGCAACGCCTATCGGTCAAAGAGCTGGAAAGAAAGGTGTAGGCACGTATGAGTTTTATGGTGGCCCAGATGCTACAGATGTCAATGGTAAACATTATACGAGCATACTGGAGCAATCTTTAAAAAGAGCGGCAAACATAAATAATGCAGAGTTTAAAATAATTAAGGTAGGTATAAGCACTCCTAATAAACAGAATAAAGTAATACAAATTGTAGATTTATCAGGAGGTGAGCCTACAGTTATAAAAACAATAAAAGTTAAAAAAGGACAGACAAGAGAGGCTATGACTGAAGCTACTGATTTTATTAACAGTCAGCCAAACCCAACAACCTTATCCACAAATACCACTTCAACACCTTCAGGCTTTGAAACTGTGGATGCTTATGCTATAAAACTAACACCTGAAATGGTATTGCCATCCAAAACACACATGGCTATAGGGGGCTATGTTAAATATGATCCAATGCCTAATATTGAGGAAGTTATAGGAGCAGCGTAATGGCAGTTGATAAAAGATTAAATCCAAACGACGAACCGCAAACCGTTAACGATGCGTTGATGATACCAGCAAAGACTGGTGAAACTGTAGAGTTGGAGCCTGGTACAGATAACCCGATGGTTGAGATTACTGATGATGGCGGTGCCATTGTTGGAGAACAAGATAGAATTATTGAAGATACGCATGATGCTAACTTAGCTGAACTTATTGATGAAACAGAACTAAACAACATAGCATCAGAGCTACAGGGTTTTTATGAAGACGATCTGTCTTCACGTAGTGACTGGGAGCAAGCCTATAAAAAAGGTTTAGACTTACTTGGTTTAAAGTATGATGAAAGATCACAACCGTTTCAAGGTGCAAGTGGAGTAACTCATCCGTTATTGTCAGAATCGGTAACACAGTTTCAAGCACAAGCTTATAAAGAATTATTACCTGCTGGTGGTCCAGTTAGAACACAAGTTATTGGTGAGGTAACGAAAGACAAAGAAGATCAAGCACAAAGAGTTCAAGAATTTATGAACTATCAAATTATGCACGTTATGGAAGAGTTTGATCCAGACCTTGATCAGATGTTATTTTATCTACCATTATCTGGTTCTACATTTAAAAAAGTTTATTACGATGCAAGTCTTGGTAGAGCTGTATCAAAGTTTGTACCAAGTGATGACCTTGTTGTACCTTACAACGCTGTCAATCTAGAACAGGCAGAAAGAGTTACACACGTTATTAAAAAATCAGAAAACGAAATTAGAAAACTTCAAGTTACTGGATTCTACAGAGATGTCGAAATTAAAACATATAATGATCAAGATGATATCGAAGAAAAAGAAAGACAACTTTCTGGTGTAAAAAAAGCAGGGTATGCAGATGACGAATACACTTTACTAGAGGTTCATGCAAATTTAGATCTACCAAGCTTTGAAAGAGATGATGGCATCAAAGCACCTTACATTGTAACAATAGACGAAGGGTCTGGAAAAGTATTATCTATCTATAGAAACTACCGTGAAGAAGATGACAAGTTAAAAAAAACACAATACTTTGTTCATTATAAGTTTTTACCTGGTTTAGGTTTTTATGGACTAGGATTAATTCATATGCTTGGTGGTTTATCAAGAACTGCTACAGCAGCTTTACGTCAATTAATTGATGCAGGCACACTTGCAAACTTGCCAGCAGGATTTAAGGCAAGAGGTTTACGTATACGTGATGATGACAATCCTATACAACCAGGTGAGTTTAGAGACGTTGATGCACCAAGTGGTGACCTACGTGCTGGATTATTACCACTACCTTACAAGGGTGCAGACCCAACATTATTTCAATTACTTGGTTTCGTTGTACAAGCTGGTAAAGAATTTGCTACCGTTGCTGATCAAAAGATTGGCGATAGCGTTGCCGCTAATGCACCAGTTGGCACAACTATGGCTCTTATGGAAAGAGGCATGCGTGTTATGTCAGCGATTCACAAAAGGTTACACTACGCACAAAAAATTGAATTTAAATTACTTTCAAAAATATTTTCTGAATCTTTAGACCCTGCATATCCATATGATGTGGTTGGTGGAATTAGATCAATTAAAACTTCAGACTTTGATGAAAAAATTGACATATTACCTGTTTCAGATCCAACAATCTTTTCTATGTCTCAACGTGTTACGTTGGCACAAACACAGCTACAACTTGCTCAAGCTGCGCCTCAAATGCATAACATGTATGAAGCGTACAGAAGAATGTATCAAGCAATGGGTGTACAAAATGTTGATGCAATATTACCTGTACCTACACCACCACAACCTATGGATCCTGGAATGGAGAATGGTAGTGCTTTATTAGGTAAACCCTTACAAGCTTTTAGAAATCAAAACCATATGGCCCATATTGATTCACACAGAGCTTTCTTTTCAAGCATATTAGTAAAAAATAATTTACGAACTATGACGCTGCTTGAGTCACACATTATGGAACACGTGTCAATTCAAGCAAGAGAAGAAGTAGAGCAAGAAATGAAAGAGGATTTACAAAAAGTAGCACAACAATATGGTGGTCAGGTTCCACAAGAGGAACAAGTTAAACTTCAAGAGCTATTAGAATCTAAAGTAGCAGAAACAATCACTGAAATGACAGAAAAAATGATTGAAGAAGAACAAGAAATGCTGTCATCTCAAGGTGAAGACCCACTAATTTCTTTGAAACAACAAGAAATTCAGCTACGTGCTGCTGATTTACAAAGAAAATCACAGTTGGATCAAGCAAATTTAGAGATGGACGCCGCAAAATTAGAGCAAAATGAAAAACTAACTAAAGAAAAGATAGAGTCGCAAGAAGATATTGCTCAATTACGTGCAAATGTTAATCTTAATAAACAAAATCAGTGAAAAAAAGAGAGAAAAAAGTCGCAAAAGTAATGCGAGAGTTTAAAAAAGGTAAATTAAACATTGGCAGCTCGAAAAAAAAGGTTAAATCTAGAAAGCAAGCAATAGCTATTGCACTAAACGAGGCAGGTATATCTAAAAATGGCAAACGCAGAAGAAAAACTAGCTGATTATTTCGATAAGCTTATGCTTATTGCAAAAAATACTTCCAAAAATCCTGAAGATAGTATACTTTTAGCAGGAGCTATGATGGCGTGTGCAAAAATGGTCTATTATGAGCATTTGTCGCCAAAAGAAGCAAAACATTTGGAGAATCATAATGGTTATGACCTCCTTGAACTGGTAAAACC
>VTLG01007382.1_pt1 | contig 10708 bp, 6 predicted proteins | sample 4694571 | NCBI WGS metagenome assembly VTLG01 (sample SAMN12604809, study PRJNA352737) | marine metagenome | biome: ENVO:00000447; feature: ENVO:00000209|ENVO:00000569|ENVO:01000036; material: ENVO:00002151; isolation source: viral sequences binned using virsorter ... | reverse complement strand
CGTATTCTAAATCAAACTGTAGTGCAGTTGCAACTTGTTCTCCTATATCATTTACTTCTACTAAAGTATAAGCTTGATTGTATGCAAGTGCAACATCATGTATAATATTAGGAAAGAGTAGTGGTTTTATCTCGTTGTTTCTATACTTTGCAACTATCTTATAAGGTACAGTAGTTACATCAAAAACTACAAACGCAGAGTAATCATTATTTGTTCCTCTAGAAACGTCTGCGATTATAATGTAAGTATTACCCTTTACTGGTTTTTCATACATATCCAATCCAGCACTTGTTTTCATAACATTCTGAAACGCCATTGATTTTATCTTTGCTGGTGCGATAAGTGTATTTGCAGAACCTAAGAACTCACACTCAAACTCTCTACGAAATTGTTCCTCTGAGGTATTTGCAATAGTTTCTTCTCTCCACTTTGCATCACGGCCTGGAACTTCACTCCAATGAACATCTATAATATTATAGGAGTTTCTTTTGTTTTCTGCGTCTACCCAAAGTTTGTAAAACAAGTTCATACCATTTGGTGTAGATACGATAATAACTTTAGTTGATTTACCAGATGAAATTGTAGGATAAACAGAACTAAAAAAGTCCTCTGCAACTGTATTCGGAACAAATGCAAATTCGTCTAGGAATATCATGTTGTATGAACCACCACGAACTGCACTAGATGATGTAGATGATGCAACAACTCTAGAACCATTCTCTAAATCAAGAGAACCTTTATTCCAAGACATTACACCTTGTTGTAACCATTTTGGTAAATTTTCATATGCAAGTTGTAATCTACCAAGAATATCTCTTGCAGTTGAGGCTTTGTTTGCAAGTATTGCTACGTTCATATTTGAGTTAAATAAAACATAATATAAAATGTAAGAAACAAGTGTTGTAGATTTACCACTTTGTCTAGGCATCTTACATATTGTAAAACGATTATTATGAACTGTACCAACCATCTCTTTTTGAAATGGAAACATATTAAAAGGAACTAAACCCTCATCTAGTGATACAATTCTAATATAGTTGCTTATAAAATATAGTGGATCTTTCATACACTTTTGGTATTCAAGAATCTGATCTTTTGTCCATTCTACAGGAACATTAGATTTTTTTAATAGAGGATTTCCTAGATAGTGGTCAACTTGTGACATAGTTTATCTCTTGTCACCCTTTAGCATTTTTTGTAACTCAGCTGTACTTCCTACAAACAATGCGTTAGTTACATTTTTGGGTGCATTACTTGGAACTTCTTTTAACTTTTGCATTTTCATTTGTAAATCTACAAGTTTTTCGTTTACCTCTGCAACCTGTTTTATAAGATTACCAGCAACCTCGTATGATCTTGGTGTTTCACTTTCTCTTGCAAGATCAAGAATACCTGTGATTGCATCTTGACCTCTTTCTATTAAATTGTAAAAGTTTTCTCTTTGATACTTATAGTCATTATCAATATCCTCATCATTCAGTTTTGTTTCTGGAACAACTATTTCTCTTGGTGGAGTTACATCTTTTGTTGCATTTTCTACAACATCTGTTATTCCTAAAACATCATCTAAAATATCGGATTGTGTTTTCATAACTATGCATCATCAGTATCTGTACCAGTTTTCTCATCATAGTTCTTTGCGTCTTGAAAAAATGAAGTAACTTCGTTAAATCCAAAGTTATCTTCATCTGATGGATCAAAAGCTGTAGGAGCTACATTTGATGGAGTTGGTGTTACAGAATACCTCTGTTCTCTTTTTGGTGCGTTTACTGGAAGGTCTGCATATTGATCTACTTGAACTCTTCTAATAATATTAGATGCACTTACTGGGCCATACATATAGTATTTTGCAGTAAATGATAGAGTGTAAATGATAGATCTTCTGGATGTAAAAGAACCCTCATAATCATCTTCGTAACCGACACTATTTAAAATAATTGGTACATCACGAATTATATCTAACTCTGGAATTTCTTTCATAGTTACTGTATAGTCTGGTTGAAAGAATGGTAATATCTGTTCTACTATTTGTAGTGCATCATCAGAGTTTTTAGATAAAACATATAATTCAAAATTTATATTATAAGGTACAGGCATAAAACCAGATTTAACTTGATTATTGTCTATACCATCTGCGACTTTTTTAACTTTAACTGTTTTTTGTAATTTTCTTGCTGGATCATAAGTAATACCAGAAATTTCAAAACCAATTCTTGGCAATGTTACTGCAACCTTTTTACTTAGATTAGGATCTTCAGTAAGTCTTGATAACCATTTTTGTTTAGGCCCATATGCAAGAGGAACTTTCATAGATTGTACTATGTTTCCACTTCCATCTTTTTTGTGTAGTTGTATTGTATTAAATAGTGTTCCAAATGCAACTACCACATTTCGTGTTGATTGATTATAAAAATATTGTCCTAGCATATTATCTCATCCCAGCATCACCAAAAGGATTTCCTTCTGTGAAGTCTAATATATTATCATCTAAAGTTTCAAAAATATCATTTTGTGAATTTTCGTCTATTGTTCCTAATTTAGCAATCTCTTGTATTATATAGGTAGGTGGTGCATTCTCAACTTCATTTTCCATGATTATAGAACCTATACCAGTTGTTGAAGGAAATAAACGAATTGTTTCTGCTTCTAATGATATTCTATTAAGTTGATCTAAACTATTATCTTTGTCTATATTATCAAGTTCTACAATACCAGTATCAATCTTTTCAGAACCATATTCAAAAGATTTGCATTTTAATTTATATGTGGGTAAATTATTGACTTGATAAAATGGATCATCATGGTCTACAAAAGTAATTTCAAATAACTTATTACCTCTAGCCCAATAAATCAAATCACCCTCATTAGGTCTTGCATTTGTAACTAAATTATTATCAATTGCAACAAATTGTTCCCATCTTCTTCTTGCAACAACAAATGTTGCATCATCTTGAATATCTAAACCAAATTTAGACATGAGTTCTTTTTCTCCCTCATATCCATCATTTGTTTCTAAATACATTTCGATAACATAAGAAGTTTCAAAAGAAGAACTTATATCTTCTTCAAAAACAGTATTTGTACCAGCCATTTTTCTTGGAATATAGTAAACATCTTGACCATAGATTTTTAATTGTTCTATTATAAGATCTTCGTATAGATCTCTTTCTGGTCTAGTTCCTGTATCGAAATATACATTAGTAGGCATAATCTATCCCACCATATATGTTGGGGGTAATTCGTATGCAAGTTGTATTTGTTCTTCTAATCTATTTAATTCTTCTTGTGCTTGTGTATATATTTGTTCACCATTCATAGTCACGCCACCTAACATTTGCACACCTTGAAACTTAGATAAGTTTGCACCCCATTGTCTTTTAATTAGTTGTGTCGCATATTTTTTCAAAAATATATCATTCCATATATCTGTATAGGTATTTGGATCTACTTTACGATAACACTCTATAATAATATGTTCATCAGCTGCAACATCTGTACCAAAATCCATATCTAGGTATAATCTATTTTGATGTTGATTATGTCTTATAGGAACTTCTCCGACAAGTATGTGATCTAAAAAGTCCAAATGTCTTAGTGTCATCTCGTAATGAATAATAGATGTAGAACTAAAATCATACAAATCATTAAGTCTAAGTTGATATTTTAAATCAAACATATTTAAAGCGTGTTTATCTGTCATTGGAAAAACTTTTATAATAGACATTATACTAGAAGGAACTGGAATATAGTTCTTTTGTTCTTTCCAAGTTGCAGTTGTTGAACCATCAACATCTGTTACTTGTGCTAAAGAATTATCACTTCTTGCTCTTGTTATATCAGCTGATGTAACTTGATATTTAAGATACATTCTTTCAACACCATCATAGTGATATTGAGAGAAGTATTGTAATGCTTCATCTATTCTATCGTCTACTTGATCTGGATCAACATTGATTTCAATTACAGGCTTACCCAAACTTCTAAGACAGTAATCTTTAAATGTTGCTCTTGTTGTTGGTGTTCCCATTGTTTTTTCCTAATTTTAAAATGGACTGAGTCTTGTGGGGGCACAACCATTCATGGGTGTTATTACACAATTTCCACTTGCATCAATTATTTTATTACTATGTTGAGCCGTTAATAATCTAGTATTTGTTATTACACCTAGTGGTGTTGTTGATGGTGTAAAATTACTAGTATATACTGGTGATCCAACCACAAGTCTAAAATTAGATACATGACCAGTAAGAACAGCATATTGTGCATATCCACCACCAATTGCAAGTCTATCATAAGTAATATTTGTAGAATTTGTAAAAGTTGAAGCAAATGGCATATGTGTGCCATTAAAATATAATTTTATTTCATTACTATGTCTAACAATAGCCATGTGATACCATGTTAAAGGATTTATTATGGCACTACCACTTGTTTGAATAAAACCACTTCCAGAAGTAATATTAGATACATCAAACTTAGCACCACTAGAACTAGTAGTACCTTTATTATGATATATTGTAAAACCATTGGCTGCACTAGTGCCTCCAGAAGAGGGAAATGGTACATAACTACTTGATGAAAATGACCAATAACCATTGTATTCATAAGTTTCTGGAGTTGGTGCATTAGTTCCATATCCATACATACCTGTATCATAGAACCAATATTCAAAACAAAAATCACCAGAACCTAGTTTTACTTTATCATCTTTTACAATTACATAACGATTATCATAATCATCACATTCTATAGAACCATTCCCTTGATCAAATGGAGTAGCGTAACTGCCTAATGGAGCACCTAAACTTGTGTTTGAAGTAGAAGATCCTTCTATAGTATGATTTGAATTACTATTATCTTTAAGAATAGGTGCTTGAGCACCATATTGTGCATAATTAAAACCACTCTTTGTTACAGTTAATGAATTATCGGATTCATCTACAAGCGAACCACTAGCATTTGGTCTAAGTATGGTAAACAATTCAGTTTCTGAAGCACTAGGATTGCTTACATTAGTTGTTGATTCATAAGTACCACCAGTTTTAGAAAGATTTGTGGGTGGTGTAAATGCACCAGTATAAACTGCTTTTGAAGAAAATCTAAGTTGTGAATGCGAAATTCCACCATTAAAACCATAACCAGTCGCTCCCCAAGACGATTGACCATTCATCTCTAATTTTCCATCAGTAATATTATCAGTAGCACCAGCTGTGCTTGAAATAGCTTCAACGCCATCTATGTAGACTTTTACATTTCCACCTGTTCTAACCATAGCACAATGATACCATTGTTTAGTATTCATTCCAACACCTACAGGAGCATTATTCCATCCCCCATTACTATATCCTAGTCTGGTCGCTGGGCTATCTGCATAACCAAAATGAAAATTTGCATATCTAAACATAAGATAATAACCAGCATGGCCATGAGTTTGAAACTTATAATAAAATTCAACAGTAAAATCACCAGTTCCTACCTCAAGAGATGAATCATCAACTTTAATATAAGCATTTCTACTATTGGTATATGCAGATCCGCCCGTATGATATTTTGGTGTTAATCCTTGAAGGGTTAAAAGTTTAGTGTTTGTAATATTACCTAAATCACTAGTGGGTACAGTAAAATGATTGACAAATGGTTTAGTTGTAGAAGCAGATGGTGCTGTGCCTGAGGTAGTTATTGTACGACTATCAGGCCCTGCATCTGTAATGCTACCAGAACTATTCTGACAAGTTAGTAATAATGTACCAGAGATTGCAGTTAATGGTGTAAGAGATGGTGTAAAATTACCATTATAAACCTTAGTATTAGTTATTCTTAAATTTGAAATATGACCCTGCCAGTGATTATATGCAGTACCATATATATAAGTTCTTCCAACTGATAATGTTGTTTCACTAAAATCATAAGCAGTATCTCTTACACCAGTATCTATTAATACTCCATCAATATATAGTGAATGTACCTTTGATGTACCATCATTTGTTACTGCTAAATGATACCATCTATCATTCTCGGCAGTAAATGGATGACGTTGATCTGAACTAGTGTTTATCGCAGAAGATACTCCTCTTGCTGTAATATAAAATTGATTATTTGCACCCATAAGTATAGCTAATGCACCAGTTCCTGTTTTTCCTCCGACTTGAAGAATAGCTCTAGTATGATAACCACTATCAAGATAAAACCAACATTCTATTGTCCAATTACTAGTACCCAAAGCAGGGAAGTTAGCAACCTCAAGATGATCATTACCATCAAATTCACTTGACCCACCAGAAGCTGCAGTGGGTGTATAAACATTTGATCCAATAACTTGTCTAAAATTAGATACATAACCATTAAAATCAGTAGTGCCATCTTTTTCAGTACCCATTATAATTCTACTGCCTGGATAATTATTAGTATCAGAATATGACGTTGATTGTTCTTTACCATTAATATACATTTTTGTTGTATTAGATGATCTTTGATAAGCTACATGATTCCAAGTATTCAAATTTACTGGATCTGATGTAATTCTATAACCAGCATTTGCATATAGTCTGATTTCACCAGATGTACTAATATTACTCAACATACTGACATTTTCACCATCATTTCTTGTATCAAAAACTGTTCCAACAGAAGCAAAAGTTACAGGCCATATCCAATATTCTGTCGTAAAATCATTAGTACCTATAACAAGATCACTATCCGATACTTGTATATTAGTTCCAGCACCAGTATAACCACCAAAATAAACAGAACCACTTACATCAAAACTTAATGAAAAAGTTTGTGCAGTTGTGGCGGCGTTTAAAGAATCGGTTGCAGAAAACGTGAGCGTAAAGCTACCAGCATGATCACTATTTGTACTAGGATTAATTTTAAAAAATCTATTTGATGTATTTGTACTAGCAGCTAATGCACTATAAGTTCCACCAGATGTTGCACTTGATGTAACAGTTGCAGTTGAACCTAATGATCCAGATGTTACTGCATATGAATATTGAAGAGTAGTACCAACGTCTGCGTCTGTGGCTGTAATTTCTAGAGAAGTTGCTGTTCCATCAGATGCTAGTTTATAACTAAGACCACTAGCTGGAGATGATATAACAGGAGTCGTATTTAATTCATTAGTGAAAGAATACCAACCACCACCATTGTGAACATAAAGTTTTTTTGTTGCAGTAACATATGCCAAGTCACCAGCATTTCCTCCAGATGTAGACATAGCACTTACATTTGCAAAAACTGAAACACCACCAGCATTACTATCAGCAGCTGCTGAACCAGATGCTTGAGTTTGAAATTGTACCTTGTTATCGCTTCCCTTTTTTATGATGACTTTGTTACTATCATCACCAATATGAATTTCATCTGCAACAACTTTTTTAAGATTGTTAGATGTATCAGTTACTTTCAAATCACCAGAGTCAGTATTTAATTGGGTAGTGCCAATTTTTACTGGTGAAGTACCTTCTCTACTTGCCCTATCTCTAGCTCTTGACATTTATTTTATCCCTTTGCAATGCGGCTATTTTTTCAGCTCTATTTTTTGCTATACCCATATAATTAGTCCTTATCCTATCTTAAATCCACCGAAAAATCCTTTTCGACTACCAGCACCATCATCAGCCAAAGTGCTTCCACTGGCATGAAGAACTTGAGGTATTACAGTTTGTCCAGCAGTTAACTTTACCATTTGAGCAACTTTAACTGGAACATTTGTTATATTAGTCTGAAAATATTGTTCAGTTGAATTGTCAGAAGAACCATCAATTTTTAATTGTGTAGCAAGATAATTATTACCAAGTGATTTAAGTGTCAATCCCCAGTTAAACATATAAAGACCACCTTTTCCGGCAGGCACTGTAAAAAGGCCATTCGCATCACAAGCGGTGTCAGTGTCATGCAAACTAGTAAAATCTCCATTTTGTAGTATTACAGTGTAAGACCCACTGTTATAATTATTTGCACTACTTTGTTGTAATAAAAATGATGGGCCTGATGAACCAGAGCCAGCTGCAGCATCTACATAAGCAGTAGTTGCTATTTGAGTATTATTTGTTCCAGCGCTTGCTGTTGGTGCAGTTGGTGTTCCTGTTAAAGCCGGAGAAGCTAAAGGTGCTGCACTTATATCTGATAATAATTCTGATGCACTTCGACCTTCGATTGTTGTACCATCTATTCTGAGAAAATCATCATCAGCTACACTTGATGCAAATGTACCTAAATTACCAGTTCCAATTCCAACTGTTTTAGTAGCTGCATCACCTAATCCTAAAGTAGTTCTAGCTGCAGCAGCATCTGCATCATCAATAAGTGTAGAACCATAGGTAGATATTCCTAAATTTGTTCTTGCAGTTGCAACATTGTTTAAATCACTTAAATTATTACTTATTTTTAATGCGTCTGCAACTGCATAACTATCAAAAACAAGGATTTCTAATATATCACTTGCAGATGCTCCAGTTGCAAGAGTCACAGTATTTCCACCAGAAACTGTAAAATCACCTTGTTGTTTATTTAGTTTAGAACCATTTAAAAATACTTCTAGATTATCTGCAAGAAAAGAAAGAGTTTGTGAGGCTGCATCTGCACCAGTAAATGCAGTTTGATTACCAGTTGCAACATAAGTGTATCTATTTCCTACTACTGCATTTTCACCAACACCTCTTACATTAATTTCGTCATTGTTTGCTGGTGTATAAGTAAATGTTAAAACACTTGTTCCAGTATTAAATGTATAATCAGTACTAGGTACTAGTAAACTACCATTTGCAAATACCATAAATTGATCTATATTTACATAAGAATTTGTTAATGTAAATGCAGTTGTAGATCCATTACCTGTAAATTTATCTAATTTTACTCTACCAGTACCCATATTTCTTACAACAATTTCTGAAGCGTTAACAGGAGTAAAAGTAAAAGTTAATGTTGTTCCACTTATACTATAATCTGTAGATGGTGTTAAATGTTGACCATTATAAAATACAACAGCACCATCAGTTGTAAAAATATTTGATAATGTAAATGCAGATGTAGATCCATTACCTGTAAATGTTTCTTTAATAGTATTTGTAACTTGATAAGTAGGATCAGAAATAGTAATAGTTTTATCTGCACCAGTTCCAGACGCAGTTACAGAAGCGCCTACAAAGTTTAAAGAACTTGCAGCTGTAGATAATGCACTACCTTCATCTTTTACTGTTATTGCACTTCCACCACCACCACCAGATGATGCAATTGTTATTGAATCAGTACCAGCATTCGTAGTAAGTGTAATATTAGAACCAGCAACTAATGTTAAAGTGTCAGTTGAACTATCTGCCACTACATCACTTTGACCAGAAACTGCAATTGTTTTAAAAGTATTACTTGCACCACCACCAGAAGCTGCAGCCTCTAAACCAATAGTGCCTGCTGAGTGGTCATATGTCATTACATAGTTATCTTGTCCAGAACCTACAGATTGATCTGCGTCAAATGTAAAGTTTCCTAATAATACATTACCTGTTCCATGTGGTTCAATATCAATATTTCTATTTGTTGTCGAAACAATCTTATGTGTTACTACATCAAGATTGCCTGCGAGAGCAGGAGCTGTATCTTCTGAAAGAGCATTAATAGAAATTGCTTGAACTCTAGCAGTTGTATGATATAAATTAGTTGAACCTTCAGTTATTGTATCTGTAGTACCAATCGTATTGGTAGTTGCAGCCCAACCCATATATCCATGTGCAGAACATTGATAATACAAAACAGAAGGAGCATCTTCTGCTACTACAATTTGTGTATATGCACCAGAACTTCCTGGCGTTCCACTTGATGTAACCCCTGTAGTATATGCAGTATTTTTAGCTGCATCTAGATAAAACCTAAGAGGGTGACCAGAGTTACTCGAATCAGATTGATCAAACTTGTAAGTGTTCTTTGGAATTAATTTTAGAAATGGAGAAAATACACCATTAATTTTATACTTGTTACTAGAACCAGTTCCATTATATGGGTGTGCAGCTGTTGAAGCTGCAACTGTTACATATAAAGTTTGAGCAGACGATTCAAACGCTGTTGCATAATGATCTGAAATAGTAACAACATTACTACTTCCATCACGCATATACATTTTTCGGTCATGCGTGTTGATAGCAACTTCACCCTCAACCAAATTAGATGTTGTTGGTATGGTTGAGTGGGTATGCGACCTTTTAAGTTTTACATCAATAGCCATTAGGCGTTTCTCCTATGTGACTATTTAGAATGTTCCACCATCAAGGGAATTGGTAAAACCAAGAGTATCGGTGTTTCCCCCAGTATATAATAAAACTTTATCTTTATTATTAGATCCAAGAGCTTGACCAGCTTGACCATCTAATGCAGTTATAGTATCTGCTGTATTTGCAACCAAAAGAGAACCTTTTGCAATTGTGGTTAATCCTGTACCACCTTTTGTGGCCGCAATTGCAGTTCCTTGCCAAGTACCAGATGATATTGTTCCTAAAGTTGTAATGGATGTTTGTCCAGCATAGCTCGCATGAATATCAATTGAATTAGCACCTACAGAAATTCTGTTTGCTGTTCCAACAGCATCAATTTGTGATCCAGTTTTGGTCAGACCATCACCAGCATTTAGATTACCAGCACCAGAAAATTGTGTGAATGATAATGAAGTTGATCCTATAGTAATTGTACCATTGTTTGTTAAAACAAAACCTTGATC
>VTLG01003286.1_pt1 | contig 10708 bp, 12 predicted proteins | sample 4694571 | NCBI WGS metagenome assembly VTLG01 (sample SAMN12604809, study PRJNA352737) | marine metagenome | biome: ENVO:00000447; feature: ENVO:00000209|ENVO:00000569|ENVO:01000036; material: ENVO:00002151; isolation source: viral sequences binned using virsorter ... | reverse complement strand
TCACAGTCAGCAGTCAGCTCATGGACGCACACTACTTAATTACTCTCGCTAGCGGTCGCACTGCCGTTATGAAATCAGGCTATGATGTATATCAAGCAGCCTATGATGCCTATGAGGAAGCTTGTCTCATGGACGACTACCTTGTTAATGTGGAACTTATCGATGACTAAAAAGAAACGCTACTACCCTAACAATTGGAAAGCATTTAAAGATGCTCCTGATTCTGCATTCGAACCACTTGAGTTTGATGTGCTCATGGACTGGAAGGTTGGGGGTTATGAAATACCTCAATCGGTTGCTGCTTTAGTACGAGAAAAGAACCTAGATACAGGTAAAGTTAAAGAGCATGTGTATAAATACCGACATGCTGCAAAGAAAAAGTGTCGTAAACTCATGATTGAAGGTAATAAAGAGATTACTATAGTTCAACAGGACACTGTACATTTTATTAACCCTAAAGAACATGACATCTTCGATTAAATCTATTATGGATTACCACCAAAAAGCTATAGAAGCTGTACCTCAAGATCACCCAGATAGGGAAGAGATCTTAAAACTCCTCCAAGACCAAGTAAACGACGATTTACGCACTCATGCCAACTCCCGCCCAACTAAACGAACAGTATGATTTAGAAAGACGTCAGATCAAGGGCGGTCTTGATAAACTACGTAAGGATACTCAAACCTTAGAACAGAAAGAGTATGCTTCTGCTACGATTTATGGACGCTGTTCAATTGATCAATTAATACCTGTTGTTATTCAAGGTATAGATCTCAAGTACGAAGAGAGAAAGAAGCATGGCTTAAATGGTGTGAATAGACACTTACTTGAAAGTCATGTAATGATATTAGATTCACAGTCAAGCGCAGCAATAGCAGTAAAACGGTTTTTCGATAAAGTTTTCTCATTTAAAAAAGGTGATAGTAGTGTCACTAAGATAAGTGAAGCGATTGGTCGTGCTATTGAGGCAGAAGCACAAATGAGACACTATGAGACTGAAGCACCAGCACTCTTACATGTCTTGAAAGAAAGATATTGGCATGAATCTAAAGGTACTGAGCAACGATTAACAGCAATACAAACTGTTATCAATAGATATGATATACAGAAATGGGAATCATGGGGAATAGCAACTAATATCAAGGTCGGTGGATGGTTTGCTGATGTAATATGTGAATCAACTAATTGGTTTACTAAAGAAACAATACATCGTAGGAAATCTAAAGAAACTATTATTGTACCAACTAATGAATTTATTGAGAATAAAGATGAGATCATAAGAATTGCTGAACTATTTAGTCCCTTAACATTACCTATGTTTATAGAACCGAGGGATTGGAGCAATACTGAAGATGGAGGTTATTACTTAAATTCTTTAACAAACTGTCACAAATTAGTCCGTCGTACCCTGCCCCTAACTATACAGGGGAGAACACCTTTAACCTTTTTGAATAAGATTCAGAAGGTTGGGTACAGGTTAAACCCCTTCATTATCAAGGTCGCTGAGACCTTAGATGAAAAAGGAATAGCGGTTGGTAAGTTCAGACCAATAATAGAACACCCACTACCAAACAAACCTGTTGACATAGAAACAAACACGGAAGCAAAGCAAGCTTATAGAAGGTTAGCTGCTCAAGTTCACGATAAAAGGAACCAAGAGTTTAGGAAATCATGTAGAACACGCATGACAATGAATGCTATTCGTGAATTTAAAGAAAGAGATCGTTATTATATTCCGTGGTCTTTCGACTATCGAGGTAGAACGTACCCTATTCCCTCCTTCCTAACACCTCAAGACTCTGACTTTGGTAAGAGTTTAATTAGATTCGCTGATGAAGGTGATATAAATGAAGGATGGCTAGCTTTTCAAGTAGCTACTACATATGGTCTAGATAAAGAGACTATTGAGAAGCGTAAAGAGTGGACAAGAGATAATCACTCACTAATAACTAGAATAGTTAAAGATCCTATAGGTAATATTGGGTCTTGGGAAGTTGCAGACGAACCGTTTCAATTTCTCGCAGCATGTGAAGAGTATTATTCATGTGTTATTTCACAGTCAAGAAGCACGACTGGTTTATGTGTAGCTATAGACGCTACATGTAGTGGTCTCCAGATTCTCGCAGGACTTGCGATGGACAAGCGGACAGCACAACTCGTCAATGTGTTGCCTTCTGACAGACCACAAGACGCTTACAAAGTCATAGCTGACGCATCTAAGCCTCATATACCTGAGTATTTACATAAAGTATGGGATAGAAAATGTGTCAAAAGGGTTTGTATGACAATTCCTTACAATGCTAAACCTTACTCCAATAGATCCTACATCAGGGACGCACTAAAAGAGAAGGATATAGAGATAGAGAATGAGGACTTAACTGTTGTTGTTAACGCAGTTAGAGAAGCTATGAATAAAGAGTTTCCAGGTCCAATGAAGGTTATGAAGTGGATAGAAGATGAGGTCTCTAAAGCTATTAAGCGTGGTAAAACTGAAATCACATGGACTACACCATCAGGATTCAGAGTAGTACAACGTTTAATGAAATCAAACTGTAAGTATATTTACTTAAGGCTATTAGGTAAGTGTAAGGTTTGGGCTAACTTAGGTGACTCAGATGAGGTTGACTCAATGCATCATAAAAATGCTACAGCACCTAATCTTATTCATTCACTAGATGCTAGTCTATTACACATAGCCGCAACTAAATTCGATAACCCAATTGCTCTAATACATGATTCAGTATTATGTCGTGCAAGTGATATGGATGAACTGTCTAATATAGTCAGGGAAACATATATGCATCTATTCGCTGAACATGAATATCTAACCCGTTTCGCTCAACATATAGGAGCTGAAACACCGCCACCGATCATAGGAGACTTAGAACCCTCCGATGTGATTGACTCAACTTATTTTTTCTGTTAATGTATTCACCATTTTTTGATAGCTTCTTTTCACCTCCTACTATAGTAGTGGTGTCTGAAGAGAGACTAAAGGCTGCTGAACTTAAAGCTAAAGAGAAGCAACTTCTTCAAGTTAAAGTACAGCTAGAACAACTACAAGAATTCTATGACAAACTAGACGCTGAAGTTAAAACCTTAGCACCTGCTAAAGCTGAGGCAGAATGTGATGTCTAGAACAATACATACAACTGACAAACCTGTAACACTAGAAGGATTCCAAGCAGTACTAGAACCTAGTAAGTTTGGTTACTCCTTATCGGCTATAGTTGATAGTGCTACTATTGACAAGCTAGAAACTGAGAGGTCTGATGTCCTTAAGTGGGCAGAGTCCAAGCTCAAGAACCCCAAAAGATCCACGTTAAAACCAGAGCCGTGGGAAGAAGTCTCAGAGGGTAAATATAAGATAAAGTTCTCATGGTCTGAGGATAAAAGACCACCTGTGGTAGACACAGAAGGTTCACCCGTCACAGATACTAAAACACCTTTATATGCAGGATCTACTGTTAAACTGGGTTTCTATCAAAAGCCTTACATTCTACGGGATGGGGTTACCTATGGTAGTTCTCTCAAGTTGGTTGGTGTTCAAGTTGTCTCAGTAAAAGGTGAGGCAGGCGTAGACACTGGTGATTTAGACGCTGACGCAGTAGCTGAATTATTCGGCACTACATCAGGGTTTAAAACTGGTGATCCAAACGTAACCCCAACCACCGATGACAAAGAAGAAGAAGACTTCTAAATTTAGATCAGGTCTTGAAGAGCAAGTTGCAAAACTGCTCTCAGGACTTGGTATATCATACGAATATGAGTCTGAGAAACTTGGGTATACAATTGAGCATCATTACACTCCTGATTTTGTGCTCCCAAATTATGTATACCTTGAAACAAAAGGATACTGGTCTGCAGAAGACAGACGTAAGATCCTTAACGTTAAAAAGTCTAACCCCGAGGTAGACTTAAGGATGGTCTTTCAAGCACCATTCAATAAAATCAACAAAAAAAGTAAGACGACCTATGCGAAGTGGTGCGAGAAGCACGATATCCCATGGACGGCTTACCATAATATTCCACTCGATTGGTTAGTATAATGACCGAATCAGAGTTCGTGAGGCACATACCTTGCGAGGAGTGTGGATCGTCGGATGGTAATTCACTCTATACCGACGGTCACACCTACTGTTTTGTCTGTCACAATAGAACAGGCAGCAATGATGTTATTCACAGTCAAAGCGTGAGCAAAGCACATTTAAAAGGATCTGCTGAAAGATTAAATAAAAGAAATATATCTGAGAAGACTAATCAATTTTATCAGATATTCAGGGACGGCGACACCCTCCGATTCCCTTACTATGATGAATCAGGAGTCCTAAAGGGTGTAAAGATTAAAACAAAGAAAAAAGACTTCCGTTATGAAGGAGTTTCCACTGATACCCTATTCGCTCAGCATAGGTTTCCTAATACTGGTAAACGTATTGTTGTTACTGAGGGTGAACTAGATGCGGCGTCTTGCTACGAAGCTATGGCTGGTTGGCCAATGGTATCTCTACCACATGGTGCAGCATCTGCAAAAAAAGATATACAAAAACAAATACCACTTTTTCAAGGGTATGAGGAGATTGTACTTTTCTTTGATGGAGATGAAGCAGGACGTAAAGCATCGGAGGAAGCTGCTCAAGTACTCCCACCAGGCAAAGTTAAGATTGCTAGACTTGAAGGTTACAAAGACCCCTCAGAAGCGCTACAAGCTAATGATTCAGAAGCAATTAGAAAGGCTATATGGGATGCTAAACCGTTTAGACCAGACGGAATAATAGATGGTAAATCATTACTACAAGTTGTAACTACTCCACAAGCACCATATGACCATGAATACCCATTCGAAGGGCTCAATAAGAAACTACACGGGATCAGGTATGGAGAACTTGTTACCTTTACTGCTGGCTCTGGTTCAGGAAAAACCTCAATCATGCGTCACATTGCAACTGACCTCTTGCAGAAGGGGGAATCAGTTGGGATCTTGGAACTTGAAGCAAGTAATAGACGAACAGCTCTTGGATTGATGTCCACAGCAGTTGGCAAAAATTTTGCTATAGGAGATCACGATGAACGAGAACTCAGATCCGCATTTGAATCCAGTATTGCTAACTGGAATCTTTATTGTTTCGATGGCTTTGGTTCTTTTGATCCTGATGTCATTTACAATAGGATCGAATACCTTGCCAGTGGACTGGAGTGTCGTGTTATATTCCTCGACCATTTATCCATATTATTAAGTGGACTAGATGGTGATGAGCGTCGCATGATAGATACCACCATGACAAAATTAAGGTCATTGGTAGAACGTACTGGCATCTCACTATTTTTAGTATCGCATTTAAGGAGAAGTAGTAATGATAGGACTTCGCACGAAGAGGGAGGAAGAGTTAGTCTGTCCTCACTTAGAGGATCTCACAGCATTGCTCAAATATCAGATACGGTTGTTGCCCTCGAAAGAGATCAACAGTCCGACACTGAGAGAGCATTTACGACTGTTAGAATCCTTAAAAATCGTTATTCAGGCGAAGTTGGCAAAGCGTGTGAATTAGATTACAATTTAAACACCTGTCGTTTTATCGAACATGAAATTGAGACCGAACAACAATTCAACCCAGCCACGGATTTTTGATGGAGGTTATGAACACCCATGGTATAAATATTTAAATAAACCTAACCCACCTACACAAGAAGCAATTGAAAAAGCAAAGTTCGTTGACAAAACCTACAAGTGGGATAGGAACAGTAATACTAGACCTAGAAGCAAACGGACTACTAAATAATGCTACCCACATCCACTGTATTGTACTTAACTATGTCCAAGAAAATCGCACCTATTCTTACAACGATGAAAGCCCTGGGAAAGGGATGTCTCAACCTGTGGTTAGAGCAGTCCAGCACATCGAAATGGCTGATCATATCATCGGGCATAATATCATGGGTTATGATTTACCTCTTATTAAATCTCTCTATCCTTTCTTTAGTCCCACTGGTATTATTATTGATACTCTCATTTTATCTAGGTTATATCATCCGAACTTACTCGACATAGATAAAAAACATGCATGGAAACACATGCCATTACAATTATATGGACGCCACTCCCTTGAGTCCTATGGTTACAGACTTGGTGAATACAAAGGAAGCTTTGCACATAACACCGACTGGAAAAATTGGTCTCAAGAAATGGAAGATTACTGCGTCCAAGACGTTAACGTTACCACTAAATTATGGAATCATTTCCTACCATACCTGAATGGGTTACGTTAGAACATCAGGTAGCACAAATACTCACGGACCAAGAGAAACATGGATGGTACTTTGATGAACAAGCTGCACGGGAACTTGAATCTACTCTCAGAAGAGAATATGAAGAGACTACGCAGCTATTACGAAACAGGTATCCTTTCGTTAAAGGATCAGAATTTACTCCTAAACGAACTAACTCAAGAATGGGTTACGTCGAAGGAGCCCCACTCACTAAATTAAAAGACTTTAATCCCACTTCAAGGGATCATATATCGTGGATCTTACAAACACACTATGGTTGGACTCCATCATCAATGACGGCTTCAGGGAAGGCGGTTATAGACGAGACCGTCTTAAAAGAACTTGGGACGGATATTGCTCTGAGTTTTCTGAAACTCTTGGATCTGACAAAGCAGTTAGGGATGATATCCGAAGGCGTGAACGCATGGCAGAAGCTATGTACGAAGTCTAGGATTCACCACCATTGTTCAGTAGCAACAGCTACATTTAGATGTGCCCACCGTACTCCAAATTTAGGGCAGGTTCCGAGTGATGAAAGGTTTAGACGTTTATTTATTGCTACTCCACATAAGAGATTGGCTGCTGCTGATCTTAGCGGTATTGAGCTTCGGATGCTTGCTCACTATCTCGGTCGATATGATGGAGGGAGATACGCTAGAGTGCTTCTCGAAGGGGACATACACCAAGAAAACGCTGACAAAATTGGAATCAGTCGTAAACAAGTTAAAACAGTAACTTATGCCTTCCTCTATGGAGCAGGTGATATTAAAATTGGACACTCATATGACAAACAGCTTTCCGAGGACAAGGCGAGAAAGAAAGGTAAAGAGATTAGAAAAGCTTATATCGAAGCCATCCCAGGTCTTAAAGAACTTCTGGAAGGCGTACACAAAGCTAGTGAGAGAGGGTATGTCTTAGGTCTCGATAAGCGTAAGATATTAGTTGACAAAGCACATAAAAGTTTAAACTACTTATTGCAAGGGTCGGCTGCAATAATAGCGAAACGTTGGATGGTTATCACTAATGACCATATCAAAGAAATGGATTTACACTGTAACCAGCTCGCTTTTATTCATGACGAGTTGCAGTTTGAATCCGAGCCAGAACATGTTGATGATCTCAAATCTATTCTTGTTCTCTCCGCTGCTGAAGCAGGCGAGTATTACAATATGCGAATACCCGTAGGTGCTGAGGCTAAAGACGGAAGCTCATGGGCTGACACACATTAATGTATGAAATTATTAATTGATGCAGACTTTATTGTCTACAAAGCTTGTGCTGCAGCGGAATCTGAAGTTGATTTCGGTAATGATGTTATTCTTGTTACCAGTGACTTTAATGATGCATACGGTGCAACAAAGCGAGAACTTACCAAGCTTGAAAACAAATTTGGGTCATTCTCTACTATGATACTGTTCTTTTCTGACAGTATAAATTTCAGGAAAAAAATACTAGAGTCCTATAAAGGACATCGTAATCGTAAGAAACCTTGTGGTTACAAACGTGTTATCAATGCTTTAAAGAAAGAGTATAAGGTTATTATTAAACCTACTCTAGAAGCTGACGATACCATGGGCATTTATGCCACCAAGTACCCAGGAAATATGATTGTTTCTCCTGATAAGGATATGAAACAAATTCCTGGACAGTTATATAACTTTGATGAGGTATTCACAGTCAGCAAAGAAGACGGTGCTAAATGGCATCTCATACAAAGTTTAGCAGGAGATCAAACAGACGGTTACTCTGGAGTCCCAGGAATTGGAGTCAAGAGAGCTGAAGCATTATTTAATGAGCATGGCTATAGTTGGAAAACTGTACTCAAAGCTTTTACTGATAAAGACTTAACAGAAGACGATGCTTTAGTTAATGCTAGGCTCGCTAAAATCCTTACCTCAGATGATTATGACTTCGAAAGAAAAAGACCCATCCTATGGTCTCCCGCCTCCAGTTACAAAGTTGACGATGGAACAAGATCTAAAGTTAAGGCAGCTTGAAATAACTTTAGAGAAAGATGATCTTGACATTGAAGCTGTTAAAACAATTTTTCTTGCTTTACAAAGGCAGAACTTTGTACTGGCAAATTCACTCACTAATTTAATTGAAAAATGGCCAAAGGTCCATCCTACTATCAACGAGGTTCCTGCGATGTTTGGGATTTTGTTAGAGAACAAGGGCTCAACTTTCACCTAGGTAATGCTATCAAATATATAGCAAGAGCAGGTCACAAAACAAAAAGTAAAATCGAAGACCTTGAAAAAGCTATCCATTATTTAGAAAACGAACTCCACCATGAAAAAGACCTTTATCTCAGAGCAAGCCAAGGAATTCCGCACAAAGTACAAGATCAAGAACTCTCCACTTAGACCAGACAGAATACGTCAAAAGGATTTAATAGTAGAAGAGTTTAAAGAGTTCCTTGAAGCTGATGGTATGTTATTTAGGCATGGTAAGAATGTACAATATGAATGTTTAAAAGAACTTGCCGATTTAGTTTATGTTTGTTATCAGTATGCAGAGAATATGGGATGGTTTCTTGACGAAGCTATACACCGTGTACATCAGAGCAACTTATCCAAGCTCGGTGAAGACGGAAAACCAATATACCGTGAAGACGGTAAGGTCTTAAAAGGACCAAACTATGCACCACCAAATTTAGAAGACTTATTTTAAATGACCGCAGAATTAATCTCCCGCACTGGTCGGGTCCAACAATGGTTGGATAACCCAGAATCTAGACTTCCAGTGAGCTGTACTGTGTTTGTCGTTGAGGACTCTATGGAGGGTCCAGAAGGCATCGAGGCAAGCTGGAGATTTGCGTCACATGCATTGAGACATGGGGCAGGGTGTGCAGTGCACCTATCAAAACTCAGACCTAAAGGTGACGAGAATGGAAAAGGCTTAACAGCCAGTGGTCCAGTCTCATTTGCAAAAATCTATTCAGTATTAAATGAAACACTTAGAAGGGGTGGGCATTACAAGAACGGGGCTGTTGTGGTCCATCTTGATATTAACCACGCCGATATTCTTGAGTTCGTGCAGCTTCCAAGGGCTGATGCTCCGTGGATTAAAAGATGCGTCGATCTCGATGCCCGACTCTGGCAGTCTACCGACATCAGAGTTAAAGAAGCCATCCTTGAAGGAATTAAATCTGGGGACATCTGGCTCAACAAAATAAAATATAAACATGGAGAAAGAATTTATGGCAACGTCTGTCTTGAGGTTTACCTGCCCTCACGAGGAACTTGCTTGTTACAGCATGTCAATCTCGCTGCCTGTAGTGCAGGAGACCTCAAGTCGGCTTTCAGTCAAGGTATGTCCGAATTGTGCGAGCTCCATGGTAGGACAGGTGTTGGAGCAACTGGAGAATACTTGTCGTCTGATATCGACCGCCAAGTCGGGTTAGGTATGCTTGGTCTAGCTAATTTGCTAAGACGTTATGAGATAACCTATGCACAATTTGGTAAGGCATTAGAGGAAGTAAATGAAGGAATACCAGCTATAGGTATCCCAGGAAAAATTGCAACTGAATTATATAAAGGAATACAAGCTTCTGCTAGTATTGCAAGAGAAAATAATATGGTGAGAGCCTTTGCTATAGCTCCCACTGCTTCTTGTTCATATAGAAGTAAGGATCTGGATGGTTATACAGCCACACCAGAAATAGCACCTCCAATAGCTACCTCTGTCGATCGTGATAGTGGAACATTTGGAGTAGAACACTATGACTATGGTGATGTAGAAATTGCCAGTAAAGTCGGTTGGGATGCCTATAAAAAGGTAGCTGACCAAATAATGATTATGTTAGATAATACGGGACTTCTTCACGGCTATTCATTTAATAGCTGGAGTGATGTTGTTACATATGACATCAACTTCGTGGAAGAGTGGTTACTTTCGCCTCAAACCTCCCTATACTACAGCCTGCAAGTTATGGGAGACGTACAAGATAAAACCGATGCGTATGCTGCATTAGGAGAAGATGACGTTGAAGATTACTTACAGGGTATACTCGGAAACGAGCCAGTAACCTGTGATTGCCAAGAATAATGAACACACCATATGATAAATTACTTAATCGAAAGAGAACATGGACCCCTGTTAAACCGACTGCTGGGAAACTTAAAGATGGAGCTGAAGCAACCATCAGACGTGCTCTCGCAATACGGCATATGGAGTTACCAGTTGGTGACTTCATTACAGATGCACTTGATAAAGAGGTTCCCGCATCTGCGAGAAAACTTCTTGAATCTAATGTTAAAGATGAAATAAAACATGATTTAGCCCTAGGGTACATAGCCGATGCCCTAGGAGTTGATTCACAGTCAGAAGCGGAGGCTTTAAGATTACGAGATGCTTGGATTGAACACCCTGACCATACAATTACCAAAGCTTTGGTCGCAGAACGGGCTATCTTCTTCGTTTTACTCCCTTTCTTTAGGT
>VTLG01000416.1_pt1 | contig 10708 bp, 13 predicted proteins | sample 4694571 | NCBI WGS metagenome assembly VTLG01 (sample SAMN12604809, study PRJNA352737) | marine metagenome | biome: ENVO:00000447; feature: ENVO:00000209|ENVO:00000569|ENVO:01000036; material: ENVO:00002151; isolation source: viral sequences binned using virsorter ... | reverse complement strand
GGTACTAAATTTGCAAATAGAACCACATCTGGTGACATAACCATCTCTAATACAGGCGCAATCAATCTCAGGGGTAACTCATTAAGTATACCAGGCGATACAGCTCCAAGTCCAACATCTAACAAATTATATGCAGTAGGAAGTACTCTTTACTGGAATGGTAATACAATCGGAGTTGCTGGTGGTGGATCTTTTTCCTCATTCACTGTTGCAGGTGATTCTGGATCTTCCCAAAGTGTTACAGATGGTAATACACTTACAGTTGCAGGAGGAACAGGTATTGCTTCAGTCGCAAGTGCAACTGATACAATTACTTTGAATATTGATTCTACAGTCGCAACTCTGACAGGAACACAGACACTTACAAGCAAATCTTTGACTGCACCAATACTTACTGGATCTTCAAGTTCAGCTGGTTCAATACTTTTTAGAGAAGATACAGACAATGGAACCAATGCAGTAACTTTGATCGGTCCTGCGGCCACGGCAGATGTTACTGTAACACTTCCAGCTGCCACTGGAACAATTGCTCTTACGAGTGACATTACTGTTTCTGCAAGTTCAACAAATACGTTCACAAATAAAACTTTTGATGCAGATGCAACTGGAAATAATCTAACAAATGTTGAAGATGCGAACATCAAAACAGGTGCAAACATTGCTCAGGCAAAACTTAATCTTGCAATTACAACAGCAGAAGTAGCAGCTGCAACATTAGTAGTAGCAAGTGAGGGGATTGGTTCAAACAATAACGACACAACAATTCCAACATCAGCCGCAGTAAAAGCGTATGCAGATTCAGTAGGGGGAGGAAACTCTTTCACAACCATTGCAGTTTCGGGTCAAAACAATGTTGTTGCTGATTCAGGAAGTGATACGTTGACCTTGGCAGCTGGTTCCAATGTAACTCTTACTACAAATGATTCAACTGATACAGTAACTATCGCAGCTTCTGGTGGAGGTGCTTCTAGTTTAAATGGATTGTCAGATGCAACTGTTTCAAGTGCAAATGCAGGACAGATAATATTACATGATGGGTCAGATAGTTTTGACAATAAAGATGTCAAGGCAAATAATCTTACTCTAAATCATACAGCCGCACTTGCGATACCAATGGGTGCCCATGTGTTTGGTCCTATCACTGGAAATGGTTCAGTTTATAGTTTTGCAGATTATCTTTCTACAGGTGCTGACGATACTAACGTAACCTTACATTTACTCTCAGATATGACTTACATTTTTGATTTGACAGGTCTTGCAGGATCACATCCATTTCAAATACAATATAATTCATCTGCATTGACTACATCAAATGGGGCTGATGGATTAGTACATATCTCACCTAATGGAACAGTTTCAACAGGAACAAGTGCAAACACTCAAACAAATGGATTTTTAATTTGGAAAGTTCCACACTTTGCAGCTAATGATGTTACTGGAAATTATCGTTATATTTGCACTGCTCACTCAGCAATGCAAGGGCCTATACATATTAAAACCTTAGCGGTATTATCATGATATGGATAAACTTGATGAGTTATTGGGAATCGCCAATGGTGTAGTAGCCTCCACACCATCACCAACTACACCGGCGATTCCTAGAACACAAACTGAAGATGAAGATAACGATGACTTTAAGTACAGTCGAGAAAATCTTTATCATATAATTGAGAGGGGTCAGGATGCTCTCGATGGTATTCTTAGAGTTGCACAAGAGACAGATCATCCTAGAGCCTATGAGGTTGCAGGACAGTTATTGAAGACCAATGCTGACAACGCAGAGAAGTTGGTCAATCTACAAACAACAAAAAAGAAAGTCACAGAAGTATCTGGACCTAAGAATGTAACCAATGCATTATTTGTTGGATCGACAGCAGAACTTCAGAAACTCATAAAGGATAAAAATGTGTAAAAACGAAGAGTGCAAATGCGAAAATTGTACGTGCGAATCATGTGAATGTACACTCGATAACCCTTGTGGATGTGATGAAAACATTTAAACAGTTTACAGAAGAACCTTGTTGTGATGATTGTTACGATCATGAACTACAAGAAGCTGAATACCAAGGTAAAAAGGTTACTTTAAATAACCCTACCAGATCTAGTGATGGTAAGAAGAAGTTCTATGTCTATGTCAAGAACGAAAAAGGTAATATCATCAAGTTAGGATTTGGAGATCCAAATATGGAGATCAAACGAGATGATCCAGCAAGGAGAAAATCATTTCGTGCAAGACATAATTGTGCTGATCCAGGCCCCAAATACAAAGCAAGGTATTGGAGTTGTTATCAATGGAGAGCAGGAGCAAAGGTAGATAACTAATGAAAACTTACAAAGAATTTAGAGAAGCAGTAAGTAAAAAACAACAGGCTGCAATTGCCATTTCAAAAAAGGAGAGGGGAGAAACCCCTAAGAATGAGGCACAGGGTTCATGTTGGGACGGATATGAACAAAAGGGAATGAAGAAAAAAGGTGATAGGATGGTTCCTAATTGTGTTCCAGTTGGTGAGGAAAATATAGAAGAAAAAAATGTACCAACAAATCCAGCTCTATGGTCAAGAGCAAAATCACTCGCAAAGTCCAAGTTTGATGTATATCCATCAGCTTATGCAAACGGATGGGCTGCAAAATGGTATAAGAGTAAAGGTGGAGGATGGAAAACCGAATAACCTACAAAGACTTTAGGGAAGACTTACGAAAGTGGTTCTCTAAAGATGATCCAAAAGGTGGATGGAAACGCATAGGTACTGATGGGTCTGTTCAGGGGCCATGTGCAAGACCAGATAAAGATGGTGATGGAGATGGTGATGGTCCGAAACCAAAATGTATGTCCAATAAAAAGATCAGACAGCTTACAAAGAAACAAAGAGCAAACGCTGTTCGACAAAAACGCAAACACGATTCTGACCCAGATCGTAGAGGTAAACCAATCAACGTATCTAACTTTGGAAAAGGAAAGTTGTGATATCCTTCAAGGAATACACCAGAGATTACAAAGCTGAATACAAGAAGTTTCAGTCCTCTCCTGAAAGAATCAAGTATCGTTCAGAACTTGTAAAGTATAATCGGGACAAAGGAACCTATGGTAATGGAGATGGTAAAGATGCATCTCACAAGAATGGAAAGATAGTAGGATTTGAGAAAGAGTCAAAGAACAGAGGACGAAAAGAAAAGTCAAGACTCAAAGGTTCTATTAGAGAAGATGTAACAAAAGGTGAGTTAGACCAGATAGAAAAATACGCAGACAAATTGTTCGCAGCTGTAGGAATTGATGTAGAGTTTACCAGACACTTTTTAGATAGGGTAAACGATGAAAGAAATAAGAAACCGATCAATACTGCCGAACTTGTTAGATTGTTTAGGCTCACTTATAAAAAATACGGAAAGAAAATTCCTAAGATGGGACCAGATGCTCAAGCAGTTATCCATGACATGGAGACAGATATCAATATGCCTTTTGTTCTTAATATTGATAGGTCAGGTATGCTTGATCTGGTGGCTAAAACAGTAATGAGAAAGAAGGATTTCAAAACCTCAAATCCAAAATTGAATGTCTGATAATGTATATCTTGGGAATCCCAATCTCAAGAGAGCGAATGTCCAAATCGAGTTTACGCCGGAGCAGATTCAAGAGTATGCTCGATGTATGGAAGACCCGGCCTACTTCATCGAAAGCTACATCAAGATAGTAAGTATTGATGAAGGACTTGTACCATTTTCCCTCTACCCTTTTCAAAGAGACATGGTACAAACCTTTCATACCAATCGTTTCTCGATCTGCAAACTCCCAAGACAGTCTGGTAAATCTACAACAATTATTGCATACCTCTTACACTACTGTCTTTTTAATTCCTCAGTCAATGTTGCGATTCTTGCAAACAAGGCCGCAGTTGCAAGGGATCTCTTAGGAAGGCTACAACTCGCATACGAGCATCTACCAAAGTGGTTGCAACAAGGGGTGATGACTTGGAACAAGGGATCTCTTGAACTTGAAAACGGATCTAAAATTCTTGCAAGTGCAACATCCTCAAGTGCAGTCAGGGGTGGATCTTACAACATCATCTTCCTTGATGAGTTCGCATACGTTCCAAACAATATTGCAGAACAGTTCTTCAGCTCAGTCTATCCTACAATTTCCTCTGGTAAAACATCGAAGGTGATGATGGTAAGTACACCACATGGAATGAATATGTTTTATAAAATGTGGAATGATGCAGAACATGGTAGAAACTCTTATATACCAATTGAGGTGCATTGGAGTGAGGTGCCAGGTCGAGATGAGAAATGGAAACAAGAAACCATCAAAAATACCAGTGAACAACAGTTCAATGTGGAGTTTGAATGTGAGTTCCTTGGGTCCGTAAACACCCTCATACACCCTTCAAAACTCAAGGCATTGACACATAAAGAGCCATTGAAGGTAAACGCTGGACTGAAAGTCTATGAAAATCCACTTCCAGAACACGTTTACGTTTTAATTGCAGACGTATCAAGAGGTATCAATAGTGACTATTCTGCATTTACAATTATGGATGTTTCAGACCTACCTTACAGACAGGTTGCAGTTTATAGGGATAATGAAATAAAACCAATGAACTTTCCTCAGATTATACACAGGGTTGCAAATGCATATAATCTAGCCTACGTTCTTACAGAGATCAATGACATTGGTGGTCAAGTTGCAGATGCTCTACAGTTTGATCTGGAGTATGACAATATGATCATGACTACTATGCATGGTCGAAATGGTCAGATGGCTGGTGGTGGATTCTCAGGTAAGAAGGCTCAGTTGGGTGTGAGGACAACTAAAGCCCTCAAGAAGGTTGGATGTTCTAATTTCAAGACTATGTTGGAGGGAGATAAAATTCTCATACAAGATTTTGATACCATTGTAGAATTATCATCTTTTGTATCTAAAGGACAGTCTTGGGAAGCAGAAGAGGGATCTACTGATGATCTTGCCATGTGTATGGTATTATTTGGTTGGTTGTCCGATCAAACATATTTCAAAGAATTAACAAATTCTGATATTCGTCAACAACTTTGGAAGGAGAAAGAAGAACTTGTAGAACAGGATATGGCTCCTTTTGGGTTTGTACTAGATGGTATTCATGATGAAGATGGTATACAAATAGGTGAGTCTATAGACGAATATGGATCTTCTTGGGCTCCAGTAGTACAGTCAAATAAAGAATGGTCAGCTGATTGGTGATAACTCTATATCATTATCAAGTTTACTTCTACAGTTCATACATACAATGATATTCTTTTGTATCCATTCCAAAATTGGTACTCTGAGTCCTTCTCTGAGTCCTTTCGATCTTGAAAAGATTCTGATTTTTTGATCGTCAGGGAAGAAGACCAAGGCACACGTTTCCGATTCACCACAATAGGTACAATGTTTGTCGGCAAGATATTCATTGATCCAAATCTCTCTCTTTCTACGAGCTTTCTTTACACCTTCTTTGATGGTGTCTTTGTACTTCTCATAGTGGGTCATAATAACATATTTATGTTATAAAACCCCGTCTGAAAAACGTCAAATGTCTAAATATATGCAGTAAACACTTCTTATAAGGAGTCAGGAATGGGTTTTCAAGTTTCGCCTGGAGTACAGGTAACAGAAAAAGACTTAACAAACGTAGTTCCTGCTGTTGCAACTTCAATTTCTGGTATTGTAATGGCTGCACAAAAAGGTCCATGTGACCAAATTACAGCTATTGCATCTGAGGAAGAACTAGTTCAAATCTTTGGGGAACCTAACGCCGACAATTATGGGGATTGGTTCGCCGCTGCTAACTTCTTAGGGTATGCAAATTCCCTGAGAGTTGTTCGTCCTTCAACATCAACAATGAAGAATGCAGTCAGCTCTGGAACACCGATTTTGATTAAGAATAACGATCACTACCGAGAAGGTGATGGGTCTACTGGTCCATACGATGGTGGTGAAGGAAATGTCGGACAATGGGCCGCACGAACTGCTGGAGCCTATGGAAATAGTTTAAAAGTTTCCATGTGCCCAAGTGCAGATGATTTTGAACAAACTTTCTCAGGTAATACTGGTACAACTGGTGTAACAAATGGCACACCAGCTGCTGGATCGACTACAGTAGAAATTGATAATGGTGGATCATCTGGAAATGGAGGTGCGTTATTTGCTGTCGGAGATGTCGTTCATTTTTTTGAAGCAGACGGATCTGAATATAAAGTAACTGGTATCAGTGGTGATACAATAACAATCGAAAGATTTGGAACAGCAAACACTGCTGGTGGACTTAGAACTGCTCTGGCAGATGCAACTAATGTTCGCAGACGCTGGGAGTACTATGATCAGTTTGATGGTGCGCCTGGAACATCCGATTATGTAAAAGACAGAACAGGTGTCGATACTGCTGATGAAATGCATATAATCATCATTGATGAGGATGGTGTCATCTCAGGAACGCCTGGAGAGATTCTGGAAAAATGGACAGGTCTTTCAAAACTGAAAGATGCAAGAACAGCTCAGGGAGCTGCAAACTACTACGCAGATGCAATTTATAATGGTTCAAGTTATATTTACTGGATGGATCATCCAACTGTAAATACAAACTATGGTAGAACCATTACAGATCATATTGCTTCTACTGGTGGTAACAATGCATTATTCTCTGCACTTGCAGAGGTCATCACAACAATTTCACTGGTAGGTGGAGTTGATTCTTATACATTAACCACTGGTGAATCAAAAGATGGAATTGATCGTTTCAAAGATACTGAGACTGTCGATTTGAATATGTTCATTTGTGGAGTTTCAGATGCAACAACAGCTGGTAATGCGATGGATATGTGTACAGATCGTATGGATTGTGTCGCATTCGTTTCACCAGAAATGGCAGACGTAGTTAATGTTGCAAATGAAGTAACACAAACATCGAATGTAAAAGCATTCTTTGATTCGTTACCTTCAACATCGTATGCAGTGTTTGACAGTGGATGGAAATACACTTATGATAAGTACAATGACACTTATCGGTATGTTCCATTGAATGGAGACATTGCAGGACTTTGTGCAAGAACAGATCTTGTTGCAGACACATGGTTCTCGCCAGGTGGATTTAACAGAGGTCAGGTACGTGGAGTTGTAAAACTTGCATACAATCCTCAAAAAGCAAACAGAGACATTCTTTATCGGTCAAGGATCAATCCAGTTGTTTCCTTTCCCGGCCAAGGAACAATCCTGTTTGGAGATAAAACTGCACAGTCAAAACCAAGTGCATTTGATAGAATCAATGTACGAAGATTGTTCATCACTCTTGAGAAGGCAATCTCGACTGCTGCTAAGTTCATGCTGTTTGAATTCAATGATGAGTTCACACGAGCTGGATTCAGGAACATGGTTGAACCTTTCTTGCGAGATGTGCAAGGTCGAAGAGGTGTTACCGATTTCTTGGTAGTTTGTGACGAAACCAATAACCCAGGCTCGGTTATTGATCGTAACGAGTTTGTCGCTGATATTTACATCAAGCCTGCTCGGTCTATTAACTTTATTTCTCTGAATTTCATCGCCACGAAAACTGGTGTTGCGTTCAGTGAAGTAGTTGGGGCGTAAGGAGGACTAAATGGCAAATATTAATGACTTCAAAGCAGTAATGAAGGGTGGTGGTGCAAGAGCTAACCAGTTCCAAGTCACCATGCCTTTTCCCGGCTTCTCTGCACAAGGTGGAGAAACAAGGGTAATGTCTTTCCTTACAAAAGCAACAAATTTGCCAGGAATGACACTTGGTGAAGTTGCTGTTCCATTTCGTGGTCGGTCACTGTATATTGCAGGAGACAGAACATTTGAAACGTGGACAACAACCATCATGAACGATACTGATTTTCTCATCCGTAATGCCATGGAGCGATGGATGAATGGTATCAATGCTCTTTCAGATAATAGTGGTCTGGAAAATCCTGCTGACTATCAAGTTGATGCATTCGTAGATCAACTGGATCGTGCAGGAACAGTCATCAAATCCTATACCTTCAGAGGGTTATTCCCATTGACAATAGCTAATATTGACTTGGCGTATGACACAAATGATGCTGTAGAGGAGTTTGAAGTAACATACCGCTACCAATTTTTTGAAACCAATACGACCAGTTAAGAATCCGTATAAATATTTAATATTGATTACGGAGTTTTATGGCGAATTTATTTGGTTTTCAAATAACAAGAGCGCCGAAGGAACAGGGAGAACAACCAACTTTCGTTCTCCCTGAACCTGAAACGGGCGCAACTACTACAGCTGGATTCTACAGCGAATTTCTAGATATAGAGGGTCAGACTAAGAACGAATATGATCTTATTCGTAAATATCGAAGTACGGCTGAACATCCAGAATGTGATCTTGCAATCGAAGATATTATCAATGAAGCAGTAAATACTGAAGAACTGAAAGATACTGTTTCTTTATTGACAGACAAAGTTCCTTATTCTTCAAAGATAAAGAATAGGGTAAAATACGAGTTTGAACAAATACTCCGGCTGTTGGATTTTAATAATAAAGCACATGATATATTCAGACGATGGTATATTGATGGTAGAATACATTATCATAAAGTAATAGACGAAACTGATCCCAAAAAAGGAATATTAGAATTACGATATGTCGATTCAACAAAAATTAAACTAGTAAGAAAAGTAGAAAAAACTGGTACAGCTAAGGGATCACCAACTATAAAAATAAAAGAAGAATACTTCTTATATAACGAAAAGGGAATATCTACTTCAACAGCTGGATCTTTCAAAATTTCAAAAGATTCTATTTGTTTTGTACCATCTGGGTTACATGATCCCCAGAAAAATCTGGTACTTTCCTACCTTCAAAAAGCAATCAAACCAGTAAACCAACTCAGAATGATTGAGGATGCAGTTGTGATCTACAGGATCGCAAGAGCTCCAGAACGAAGAATTTTCTATATTGATGTTGGTAATCTTCCAAAAGTCAAGGCAGAGACATATCTCAAAGATGTCATGAATCGATATCGCAATAAACTAGTGTATAATAATGCAACTGGTGAGATACGAGATGACAGAAATCAAATGAGTATGTTAGAAGATTTCTGGCTTCCAAGAAGAGAAGGGGGAAGAGGTACAGAAATTACAACTCTGCCAGGAGGTCAAAACCTTGGAGAGATTGAGGACATTCTGTACTTTAGAAATAAACTTTATAGATCCCTTAACATCCCTGCAAGTCGATTAGAAGAACCAAGTCCAGGCTTTAATCTAGGTAGGGGTGCAGAGATTACAAGAGATGAAGTCAAATTCACTAAGTTTATACAAAAACTTAGAAGAAAGTTTAATTCCCTGTTTATGGATCTCTTGAAAACTCAACTGTTACTCAAGGGTGTCATAACAGATGAAGATTGGCCCGCAATCAGAGATAATGTTATCATATCATATCTCAAAGATGGTCATTATGCAGAGATGCGTGACATGGATTTATTGCGTGACCGATTAGAAATACTAAATACTATGGAGCCATATATTGGCGAGTGGTTCTCTAAGGAATATGTCCAGAAACACGTTTTCCGAATGACGGAAGATGAAATTGAGGACATGAAGAAGTCTATTGATTCTGAGCCGCCGCCTCCCCCAGACATTGACGTAGATGACGATGGTGGTGGAGATGATGACAAAGGTGATGATGAACCAAAAGACGAACCTAAAGATGATGAACCAGAAGAAGAACAATTACAAATTGACAGCAGGAGATAAATTATGTCTATACCGAATATGGTCAACGCATTGATTGACGATAACAAGATTGAAGCTGAAAATGCATTCAAAGAGGTTATATCTCAAAAGATAGGAGATGCTTTGGATCTGAAACGAGTTGAGGTCGCAAATACATTGGTCAAGCACCATATCCCACAGGATGCCGATGCCAGTGAAGAAGTTTAGTGAGTTTCATCAATCTGTCATAGAAAAAAATGAACACAAAAAATCAGCAGAATACAAGAAACTGACTCCGAAAATGAGAACAGCGGTGGATGAACTCTATGCAACTCTGGAGAAAAAACCATCTGATTTTTTGAGTACATTTGATAAGACTGTAACAAAGGTCGCTAAGAAAAATGGTGTCAAAGAAAAAGATATTATGAAATACTTTGACAAAGAAATGCTTACAATTTAGGATAACTTATGGCAAACACAATCGAAAAAAACTCATACGATAGAGCTATTCTTCATTTAGATACAACTGATGGAGCTATCACTCTTGCTGAGTTAAGATCAAGTACTGATGAAGCTGCTCTAACTGGTGCAAGAATCGTAGAGATATTCTATCAAATCACAGCCGGTGGTCATGTAGATATTGACAGAGGTGGAACTCAAGCGATGAAATTAACTGCTGGATCTGGAGCCCCATTAGTTGGTAATATCAATTATCGACAAGCAGGAGTTGCACTGAGAGGTGCAGACGATGCTGATATTGGAGTTGAAATCAATGGATCAGACACTTATGTTACTATTGTAGTACACAAAATACACTAAGAGGAATTATGAAATTAATTACAGAAATGTATGATGACTTTCAGATCCTTACCGAAGGGAAAAATGGTAAAGATATGAAAATCCAAGGGGTTTTCATGCAAGCCGAGACTAAAAACAGAAATGGTCGGGTATATCCTTTTGGTGTACTGGAAAAAGAGGTCAATAGATACAATAAAGAACTAGTCGAGA
>VTLG01009153.1_pt1 | contig 10710 bp, 13 predicted proteins | sample 4694571 | NCBI WGS metagenome assembly VTLG01 (sample SAMN12604809, study PRJNA352737) | marine metagenome | biome: ENVO:00000447; feature: ENVO:00000209|ENVO:00000569|ENVO:01000036; material: ENVO:00002151; isolation source: viral sequences binned using virsorter ... | reverse complement strand
AACAGGTAAACTAGATAGTAAAAAGTTTAATGAAGCTTTGTCTAAACTAGATAGATACTTTTTAGAAGCAGGTAATAGAGGTGCTGTTTATACCAGTCAAACTAAAAAAATAAAAAATGCTTTTAAAGAAGTAAGTAATGATAAAGCTAAAAAAGGTGGTTTAGGTTTTAAAAAAGGTACAGGTGAAGGTACTCTTATACAACCTATAAAAGCTTCTGCTTTGTTTGGTCAACTTATAAATAGCAATGTTAATTTTGATTTTAGAACTGATTACTTTCCTAGACTATATAAATTTAATGCTCCTTGGCAATGGAATAGGGCTAGAAAAATATTAATGAAACAAGAGATTGTAGATTCTAAAACAAAGAAAAAAAGAAAAAGAACAGAAGAAGAAGCTAATGAAATTATAGATAATATTAGAGGTAATGATAATATTCAAGCTCAAAAAGTTGAAGGATTAGAGCTTGAAAGAAAAACAAAAGAAGATAAATTAAATCCAGAACAACAAGCTGCTTTTGAAAATGCAAGAAGAATAGATGAAGAAACATTTAAGCTATTAGATGAAGCAGGTCTAGTAGAAAGAAATGTTAAAAAAATAATTGATAGATATATATTACAAGCTGTTCAAAGAGAACAAGTTGGTAAATTAAAAAGTGTTCTTGATGCTAATATTCCTTTACTTACAGGAAAAAGAAAAGATGAAACAGGAGAAGCAAGAAATCTTTTAGAAGAATGGGAAGCAAAAAGAATTACTGATTTATATGATGCTATTCAAAATAAACATAAACCAATAAAAAGAGAAAGTATTAATAAGTTGGTTCGTTTTATGAATACATATATGTATATGCTTACACTTCCTCTTGCAGCTTTAACAGCACTATCAGAACCTTTTATTGTATTGTCTAGAGTAGGACCACAACATGCTATCTATGGTATATCAAGAGCAACAGCAAATGCTTTTAGACAGGGAATAAGAAGTGTGTTACCAAAGTTAGAAAAGACAAGAAGTGAAATGGAGTTTAGACAAATACTACAGGGATTTGATGGAACTCTAGCTGAAAGATTAGGAGATATTGCAGGTATATCTGTATCAAGAAGAATAACAGATGCATTTTTTAAAGCTACTTTATTAACACAAGTTACACAATTTAGTAGAGATATTGCTGCTCAAGCTATAACTAGCCAAATGAGAAGAGATATTAAATTATTAGCTAGAAGAGAGTTAGATAAAACGACAACAAAAACTTCTCCTCCAACTAAAAAAGAAGCTCCTACATTATTTAAATTAACTAAAGAAGAAGCTGATGCTAAAAGAAGATTAAGAGAACTAGGTTTAATAGATGTTAATTTAAAATCAGGAAAAAAAGATTTAGTTAGTTCAGATGTATTTAAATGGGCAACAGGAGAACTAGAGGGAACAGCACCTGATATAATAAGAAAAGCTTTATCAAGAGGTGTAGATGATATTATTATGGCTCCTAATGCAATCAATAGACCTTTATGGATGTCAGACCCACACCTTGCATTAGTTGCACAGTTAAAAGGTTTTATGTTTGCTTTTGGAAGTAAAGTAGGTATGCGTTTATATAGAGAAGTTTTTAAACCTTTATCACAAGGAAGAATACCTATAGGAGAATCTGTAAAATATGCAGTAGCTTTAAGTTTAATTATTGCAGTTAGTTTAGCAGTTAAAGAATTAAAAGATGAATTACGTTATGGAGATGAACCTAGTCCTTTTAAAAAGAAATCAGGATGGCAACATTATAGAGATGCTTTATTAACAAGTAATATTTTTGGACCTGGTACACCTATGTATGAAATGTTAAGAGCTAATCAGTATGGTTCTAGTCCTTATGGAGTTGCTTTAGGTCCTGCATTTCAATGGTCAGAAAATATTATAAGAGCATTAGGTGATGCAGTAAGAGGTAATCCTAGACAAGCAATACGTCAAGGAATGAAATCAATACCTTTTGTATCAGCAATTTCTCCTCAAACACCAAGTGCTGTAGCAGATAAATTAGGATATTAAAATGACTAATAATATAATTATATTTCCTAAAGAAAAAATAATTAAAGAAGAAAATAATATTATAAACAAAGAAATAATAGATAAACAATATAAACAAATTTTAAAACAACAAGAAGAAATTAGAAAGCAGAGAGAAGAAATATGGCAGACATGACAATGATATGGAACGCAATACTAACAATGGCGATAGGTGGATTTCTATGGTGGATACGTTCTACATCTGCTTCTATTACTAAAGTAAAAGAAGAAGCTGCCGAAACTAGAGAAAAAATGGCATTGTTATATGCCACTAAAGAAGATGTTAAAGATGATATGACACAGCTTATGCAAAGATTTGATAGGCTCGAAAGTAAAATTGATGACATGATTAGAAGACAAGCCAATAACAAATAAGGAGATATAACAATGGCAATAGATAATAAGAAAATATTTCAAACTAAAAAACCAGGTGGTACACCAAAGGCAAAAACATTTGCTGCAAAGTTTGCAGAAGAAAGAGCTAAACAAGGTCCAGGAGGTACTTTTACTTGGCAAGGTAAAAAGTATTCTACAAATAGAGCAGACGATACAAAGAAAAAAGTTAGTAAAGATAAAACTAAAAAGACTAGCACTTGGGTTAGTTCTGAAAACGACCCTGTTAAAAAATTTAAAAAAACTACACCAATAAAAACAGGTGACGATAAAAGAGGAAAACAACTTGCTAATATGGCTCAACAACCAAGAACTGCTGAAGATACTATTAGAATACAAAACGAAAAAGCTAAGAAAATAAAAGAAGCAAGAGAAGCTAAAGCAAAAGCAGCAGCAGAAGCTAAAAGAAAAGCAGAAGCTAAAAGAAAAGCAACAGCAGAAGCTGCAAAGAAAAAAACATCTAATAAAAAGAAGTCAAAGACACTTAAAGAAAATTTACCTCCTTATGACACTACAACTTATTTTAGTAAAGGTGGTAAAATAAAGTATAATAAAGGTGGTGGAGACTTATTTGTTTCTAAAGCTTATGGTGGTAAGATTGGTAACTAGGTGGAAATATTTTTCTGAAGATGAATTAAGATGTAAAGGTACAGGCGAAATACACATGGATGAAACATTCATGAGTAAACTTGATGAGTTAAGAGATAAGTTAAAACAACCTATGACTATTAGTTCTGGTTATAGAAGTGAATCACACAATCTAGCTATAGGTGGTAGCACGAGGTCTGCACATTTAAAAGGATGTGCTGTAGATGTAGTATGCTCTGGACATAAAGCTTTTGAGATAGTTAAACTAGCTATGGAGTTAGGTTTTACAGGTATAGGTGTTAAACAAAATGGTGTACATGAAAAAAGATTTATACATATAGACACTATGCCTAGAAAATCTATAACAAGTCCAAGACCTTGGATATGGTCTTATAAATAAGGAGATGATGTGGACCCTATATCAGCGATTGGTGTTGCTACAACTGCGTATAATGCAATCAAAAAAGGATTCCAAGTTGGTAAAGAAATTGAAAACATGTCTAAAGACCTTGGCAGATGGATGGGTGCTATTCAAGATGTTAAAGAAGGACATACTAAAGCTAAAGGCAGGAGCTTTGGCTCTGTTGAAGAAGAAGCACTAGAGTCTTTTGCTGCTTTAAAAAAAGCACAACAAATGGAAAATGAATTAAGAACATTTGTAAATTATTCTTATGGTCCTAATGCATGGAATGAAGTGTTACGTATACAAGCTGATATACGATTAAAGAAAAAAGAAGCAATCAAAGAAGCTAAAAGAAAACAAGCAAAAAAAATAGAAAACTTTATTCTTGGAGTTCTTCTTCTATTTTTTCTTGGCTCTGTTGGTTTTGTTCTGTATCTAGTTTTATCGGTAAGGTAAAGTCACATCTATCTACAAGCTCCATTACTTTTTTTCTACCAAGTATTTGTAGGTTCTCAACAATATTAGTTTCCAATCCTTCAGGTGACATATCAATTTCTTTTTCATTTTTGTTACCTCGAACCCTAGATAATAATTCCAAAGCTTTAATAGCACTATTAGTATGACCATTTGCTTTTGCAAATTCATATTGTTTCTCTATTTCTGTTATAACATCTACATTAGTTTCAAGACTTTGCTCTAGTTCTAAAATTCTTTCTTGAACTTCTTCATTTTGTGATAATCTATAACCTTGATTGTACGCAGATTCTTTAGCATATCCTGCAGCTTTTGCAGCTTCTGTTGCATTTCTATGTAGGATATAGTTCTGGGCAAACTTTTCTTGTTTGTCATTAAGAGCCATTTAAAATAATCCTACTATCCAATGAAATCCTCCACATATTAATCCTGTTATTATAGCATAGGCAAGAACTTCATAATACATAGAATCTATTTTTTTTAATTTATAGTATATATACTCTAATATATTCATTGATATAACCTTACGTTGGGGTTTGTAATATCTAAAGTTACTGGTTTACAAATACCTGTGTATTTTTTTTTAATTCCAGGTACTGCAGGTTGTTTACTTATTCTATTAGCAAAGTATCTACATCTATTAATGTCACGAAAATGCATATCACTTTGTTGAACGGCATCACCTAAATAAATTACTAATAGAAATACAGTAGTCATTATTTAAGATTATCCCTTGCTACATTTTTTGACTTCTCAAAAGACCTCATAGCTCCAAGTCCTAGAAGTGACATTACTAATGTAATTAATCCTTCTACTTCTAGCTGTGGTGGAATCATATCAGGAAACCATATACCTGTAGCCCACGTTAATACAGGTCCTACAAAGAATTGCCATAATAAACCAAGACAACATACCCACATGATTGCAGGTCTTGCTCCTGATACAAACAAGCTAGGATGTTTTGCTTGTTCTTTATTTACTTCTATTTGTGATTTAGCTAATTCTTGTGCATGCTTCTCTGCCATAGTAGATAGGTCATGAGCAAGTTGCATCTGCTTATCTTTATCTTTTATGAACTTACCAAGTAATTTACTAGCAGGTCCTATTAGTGCAGTTAATGCCATTATTCTTTCTCCTTTTTAATACACGTAGCATGTGTTCCTTCTTTAGTTTTACATAACGTATATATTTTTAAATGATTAAAATTATTCCAAATGTTTCCTATCTTATGCATCCACCATGAAGGGTCAAATACAGATACATGTAAGTTTTTACCTTTAAGTTTACCTTGTTTAAAATGTTTTAAGGCATGTTGGCAGGAAACATTTAAGAATACTATTTTATTACTACAAGAAAATATTTTAGTAAGAACATAGTCTATATCTTGTTCTGCTACATGTTCTAATACATCTGTACAAACTACTACATCATATTTTTTATCAGGTAGTATTGCATATTTTTCATATGCAGGGTCATATAAATCAAATGATTCTATATTACATAGTTCTTGAACAGGTTTTAATAAACCAACTTCTCCACACTTATCTTTATCATATGGTAATGCTTTACCACAACCATAATCTAATAATGTTTTACATTTATTTTCTTTAGTAATACTCATTAAAGTAGGTACGAGAGGTGATAAACTAATTCCTCTAAATTTACCTTCTTCTTGATGTATTATTTTATATGCATCAATTAAATCATAATATTCTTGAGAAGGTTGCATTACAAATCTCCTTGAAAAGATTGTTGTTTTAATTTATATCTATTAGATAGTTGCCATAAAGCAGAAACTAAAGTTCCTTTACCATGAAAATTAATATCCATTTCCATAGGTGATTCGTTAAAATACTTTTCACAATCTTGAGCTAAAGCAAGCAACTCTCCTGTAGTCCAAAACTCTTCTTTACCAACCGATACTTTAAAATATTTAGGTCTTGGTTTTTCATCTTCAGCACCTGTTGTTTCTTTCTTTTGTTCTTCCGTTGGTTCTTTTACACTAGAATCATAACCAAATAATTCAAAAAATCTAAAACCCATAGTATGCATAATACCTAATGCTCTCATAGCTGCACAAGTGCCACCTGTAATTAACGTAGTGCCTTCAGGTAATCCTAAATCTTTATTAAGAGTTACTATGTTATTATGTATACCTTTTTTTTGTTCTTCAGGGTCACGTAAAGATTCTGTAAATGCATGCCATCCCCATATATCTGCTTTTCTTTCTATTAAATATTCAGTAACAGAAGGGTCTGTCATAGAAGCTACAAAAAATTTAGTGCTTGGGTCTATAGTTTTAAATAAATCTTTTCTAACTACACCATGTGTGCTAGTGCCTGTAATAGGTCTAGGGTCTAACACTACACATGCCCAAGGTTTTATATTATGTTCTAATAGTTTACGATAAGAATGTTTAACAGCTACTATCTTTGCTGTTGGATTAGATTTAATTAATGCATGTAACTCTGCATAATTTGTATAAGGTCCACCTGATACTATAATACATTTATTATCATGCATAGGGAACTTACCTAACCATTTATTTATTAGTTTAAAATTAGTTTTAATATTACCTCTTATATCTTCTTTAGGTACACAATCTCTTGGATTTACTTTAATAGGCACACTAAACAAATGTCTAGGAGGAGAAGGTAATTTATCATCTTTTACTATTAATAATAAATGTGTGTTACCACCACCTCTTACTAAATCTTCACTAGGTAATATATTATTTTTAATATCTTTAGGTAAATTATCTTTTAATTTATTAGTGCCACAATATTCTGTTTTAACTGTATTACCATCTTTATCTTTAGCAAAAAAATTATCAACAATAATAACAGGTATATGTTTTAAACAATCATAATCATTTTGTTTGGTAACTATACTATCACCACCACCTATAAAAGCATAGTCAATGTCTGGTAAAAAATTAAATAAGTTTTCTGCTTTTAATGTTTTTCTTGTATTACCTTTAGTTAAAACAAAATTAAATATTTTATTTTTTTCTTTCATCTTAACTTTAAATTCTTCTAATCTTTTATTTACAGCTTCCATAGTATTATGTGCTTTAACATTGAACTCTTCTTTATCTGTTTCTATTGTAGCATCTTCAAATAAATCAAAGCCATAATAATCTACTTTATCTGTATTTTCAAAGGCAGCTAGTGCCATTTCAATAGCACGACCACCATTCCATGTACCAGTTTCTAATATAGTTTTAGGTTTAAAGTGTCGTATAATCTCTGCATTTTTTGTATATCTGGCAGGTACAATATCTTGAGATACTTTATCTTTTGATAAATTAAAGATACGATTACCTTTTGAATCTCTTAAAGGTAATATACTAGAATTAGAAACACCTTCCATATGTAATATATAATTAGGTATTATATCTCTAGCATCATATATTTTTAATCCATGTGCTTTATATATATTTAAAAGTCTTTCAAGAATAAAACTATCTGTCCATTCTCTATACTGTATAACCTCACCATTCATATAAGTTCTTCTTAAATCCCATAGTAAATCTAGTGGTGGTTTTTTATTTAAATTAAAAGCAATAAAAGAATGATTACCTGTATGTACTATATCTACATTATCAGTTAATATCTTTTCTAAATCTTTTTGTGTTAATCTTTTAGTAGCATAAGAATCAACATCTACCCATATTAACCAACCTGGTTCTTTATCTTTTTCTGCTAATGTAAAAGCATGGTCAGTTAAAGCAAACATTTTATGTGACCATTTAATAGCATCAAGCTTATCATTGTAAGGTATGTTACCATTTTCTGTACCATTGTGGTCAGCATTTTCTTTTACAAATCTTTTATATTTTCTATGTTCTTCAAGATTTGTGTAGTTAATATGTTTTTCTAATGAATATTTATCAGCAGGAAAGTTATGATAGTAAGCTTTTACTTTTAATATAGGCTCCCAGTTTTCATGAATAGATTTAAAAAATAATGTACCAAATTTATTATATAAGTCTTCATTAAAAGATGTAACAATATTTATTTTCATATCATGTAATCCTTATTAACATCTAATATACCTTGAGCCTGTAACCATTGAGCATCATTGCACCATTCAATAGCATATTTATTATCTTTGTCTCTTGGAGAACCCCAATCTTTAAACCAAGGACCACCTGTAGTAAAGTGTACATTCTTAGCATCTATATCTGTAGAGGAATGATTATCTAACCAGTTCCATTCTTCTGGTATTGTTCCCATATCTGCTTCTTTATCTGGTAACCATTGAAAAGTATGTAACCATCTACCTGATTTGGTGTTTACATCTTGAGGTGTAAGTTTTTGATTTAATTCATGACCACAGTTAAACATAATTAAACTAGACCAATTCTTTCTAGGATATGTATGTTGTTCTTTACCATCCATTTTCTTCTTATTTGTAGGCTCATACTTATGTTTAACAACATGGATAGGATAATAATTATTATCACACATTTCAAATAACTCTGATATATCTGCTCTTACATACATATCAGAATCCATATATAAAGCTAAACCTTCATACATATTTAGTGCAGGTATTAAAAACCTACTAAAACTAAACTGTGTAGAAAAAGGTTTACCATCTATCTCATCATAGTCTTGACCACCTATGCTATTATGTTTTCTAGTATATACACCTATCTTTGTAAGTATATCTCTTCTTAAAGGTATAACTCTAACAGGTTTAGTGGATATTCTTTCTAATGAAAATTTTAATACCTCATAAGCAGTATGTTCTTTAGGGTCATACCCTACGTAAACTGTGTTTACCATTTGTTTTTTTAATAGCATATGCATTTCCTTAAAACTTATATTCGTGGTCAATAAACCAAGTACCTGCTTCTATACCTGTACCTGTTCTCTTTCTTTCGTAAGCAAATTTTAATTTACTTTTATAAAACTTTTTAGTAGCATAAGCTCTAAACTTTGAACCATCATGTTCATTATCTAAATCATGATAGTATCTATAACCTAACGAATCAAAAGCATGTACGTTAGTAAAAAATATATTTTGTAACCATAATAATGTTAGCACAACAAATAACTTATTCATATCTTTATCTCCTTAAGTAAGTAAGTTAAAAAAAGAGTCTATTTCTGGCACTCATTTATGTAATTATACCAAATATTTATATATAAGTCAAGAACTTTTTTATATATTTAGTAAACCTATTGTGTTTAATATAGCCATGACCATTACGTAGATACACCAAGCACCTACGCAAATAGCCATAAAGTTAACTATATATCCACCAATTCGCATGAGCCACTTTTGCATGCTAACTCCTGTGAACCTCTTGTATTATCTTCTGTTTCATAATCTTGTAACTTATTCCAATCAATATCCTTTGGCATTTTAGATTGTAAATCATTGTACTGCACCTCATCTATATCTTGATAGGGAGCTTGCTGATAGGTATGGTCTGAAAAAGGTAAGAATGATATACCAGATAGTGTATCAAAATTATCCCAACACCAGTTACCTACATTAATCCATTCATGTTCCTTAACAGATATAGTTACTGATGGTTTATGTTCGCACCAATGTTGTGCATAACATTTCCATATCTCTAATTGTTCAATGGCAGTCATAGTATATCTAAAGATAGCACTAGGGTCTGCTTTCATAGGAAAAGAAAATACAGAATTATTAGGTTGCATTACATCATCTTCACAAGGTATGCCTTGGTCTGCCATAAACTGTGTTAATGGGTCTTTCTTATCTCCTCTTACTGTTCTAATATAATATGGATTGTGTCTAGCATGTATACCACTAGCAGAGTCAACTAATTGACTAACTGTACCAGAAGGTTTGACACATGTAATAGATGTTGATTGTGGTATACCTAACTTCTTTGACCACTCTTCATTTGTTAACACAGCTTTGTGTCTCATCTTAGCTAATACATCTGGTAATTGAGTTCTCATTCTAGATAATAAACTATTATCCATAATACCTGTAAGAGATACACCAAGTAATCTTTCTTCTTCTGTATTAGTCTGCCATCTCTTACGTAGATAACCAAAGTCTGTAAGTGTAGCTTGTATTGTTCCTAGTATAGTAGCTACTTCTATCTTATCATGTAATGATTCTTCTGTATCTAATGGTCTTACAACTACCTCTGTAAGATTACAGAACTGATTAGGTCTTAATATAATTTCACTACAAGGATTAGTACCAAAGTCCCAATCAGCATTACGTCTACCATTTTCTCTAGCTTTATCTTGAGCAGACTTTCTGTTAAAGATACCACGTTCACCAGATTTACTTTCATATAATGCTAACCATTCTTTCATGAAGATACCTGCATCTGGTTTTTCTGTATATGCTACAGAGTTATTAGCTAATGCTCTTTCTGGATTAGTTTCCCACCAAGCACCAGACTTAGCAACTCTTAATCTCTGGTCTGATAAATTAGACAGAGATATAAGAGCTGACCTACGCACACCACCTACTACTACCACTTCTCCTGTTTTACAAACAATATCATGACACTCCATAGAGGATAACTTTCTTCCTCTAGCATGTTTAAACTTATCAATAGTGAAGTCAAACAAATTAACTAAAGGTTGAGGACCACTTGCTCTACCACCAAATGTTTTTAATCTAGCACCTGCAGGTCTAACTTTGCTTATATTTATTTTAGGTATTCTACAAGTATATAAATAAGATATTAAATCTTTAAATGCTCTTGCCCAACCTTCTTTAGAATCATTAACAGAAACAACATCATCTGTTTTTTCAAACTCTCTATCTGGTATAGTAGGTAGCTTATCTATGTATT
>VTLG01006786.1_pt1 | contig 10711 bp, 9 predicted proteins | sample 4694571 | NCBI WGS metagenome assembly VTLG01 (sample SAMN12604809, study PRJNA352737) | marine metagenome | biome: ENVO:00000447; feature: ENVO:00000209|ENVO:00000569|ENVO:01000036; material: ENVO:00002151; isolation source: viral sequences binned using virsorter ... | reverse complement strand
AATGGAATGACAGGTAAGCTACAGTTTGGAAACTTAGTTTGTAGTCAGCCTACTATGGCTGTAACTCCTTTCTATACAGGTAATGATGCACAAGGAGAAGAAACTTATTCTATTAATGAAGGATGGGGAGTACAGATAAGTTGGATGATACCACTTGGAACTAATAATGAAACGTGTTCTGAATTAGCAAAAGTAAAGCTAGACCTAGCCAAAGAAGAACTAGACAAGCAAGTGCATGATAAGCAGCTAGTTCGTATCTTGAAGTGCGGACAGCTTCACGCATCAGGCTACATGATAAACCCTGCTTCTAAGTTCGCATACATCTGTAGTGATGTAATCAATATACGAAGTTATGTAAAAGCCAACGCAGAAAAATTTAAGTAGCTAGTTAGACGCCACATTACGGGTGTATGTGTACTCTAGCTACCTTTATTATTATCCATCTTTTCTTTTACATTTGCGACTTCTTTTTTAAGAATCTTAGTAAATATTTTCTTAAATGTTTTCTTGATAAAACCTAATACTGATTGCATGGCAATCCCCCCTACCACGCTTGCTACTGATGCAGTACCCGCAGCGATCACAGAGGATGCAATGACCTCTGGTGCAGGTATTGGCATCTCCCCGAAAAATGGTAGATTAAACGTAGCTATTGCTTCTTCAGTTGATAAAGTTTCTTTGGTGTTTGGCAGGTTTGTCGGTATTGTCTCTGGTATTACTTCTAACGCTTCCTCCTTTGAAGATGTTGTTTCTTCTTCAACAGAAGATTCCTGACCTCCCAAACCCGACTCTACCTGTTCCAGACTTGGAAGAAGTACAGGGTCTAGATATGGAATCTCTGCCACAGGTGGATAAAAAATTGTTCTAGGTGGTATGAGAATATAATCTGTATCAGGCAGATTAATCTCTGGTATGTCCACTAATTATTAGGATCTTCTGGATATTGTGTCATGTTCGGAGTAAAGACACCATCTTTTTCTGTTTGTCCATACAAAGTAACTAAAGCTGCTGTATCTGCACAAGCATCAATCTCTTTTTCTCTTGTATCGCAAGCAGTTCTCACACCATCACGATAAGTCGTAATTGCTGTTGGTATTGCAGTAGACTTTTCAGCTTTTCTCACAACGTACCAATCATAAGGAGCTAATAAAGAACCAGCAGTAACTTTTTCCTGTGCCTTTAATACTGATTTAACACCTAAAGTAACAACCTGATCTCCATTTTCATCTAATACAGGATCGCCATTTTCATCTACTTCATTGACATCAATAAGTGATTTTGCAGTTCCGTCTTGCCAATAAAATCTATTGTCATAATTTTTGTAATCATCTGCGACTTCACTTATTCCTATAGCAGTTTTTTCCTCTGCTGTTGATAATCTTAACCAATTAGCAGGGTAATTTATATCCCCATGAGAAAAAGGAACATCAACTGCTAAAGGTTTTCCGTCTAATAAAAATGCCATATCTATATATTACCTTGCTCTTGCATATTTGAAAGGAGATTCCGCAAATGCTAAATAAATATATGTGTCTCCACTATTATTATTACCAGCATTATTAGCTCTCAATTTAAAACCATTTGAAAGAAAATCTACAACAGTTCTGCTAGTATTTTCTGCACCAGACGAATCAGCAAGTAGTCTTGAAATTAATACGTTATCTGTATCTCTTTTATTGTCAAATATTCGCCATGATGCAGAATTAGAAGATCTTTTAAAAATTAAAAATGCGGGTCTGAAACCTGTGAAAACAAACGTCCCATCAGTTGAGCCGTTGCCTGTATATTTTCCAAACTTGCTATACCCTGCTACTTCGCTGAAGCAGTAATTTATATAAGTATCACCTGATCCATTTGAAGCAGTATCACCCTTAGTATTTAAAACAGTTGATGTATCAGCAGTTGCAGCAAAAACATCAGATGCAAAATTTATACTATCAGTTGTATTTAATTTTAAAAATCTTCCAAGATCAATTCCAGAAAGATTACCAATTTGTACATACCAATCTTTTGTACTATTTCGTCTTTTAACAATATATATTGAAGGTGCAACCCCTAATCCATGACCTAGAGTTCCGTCACTTCCTGTTCCTGTATAAGAGATAATTGAAAACCCTGCTGTAGCATTTACTTTTACTGTTGTTTGAATTGTTCCATCAAAATTACTTGATCCAAGAGTTGAGTTTGTATTTATTTGCCCTCCCATTCCAGCGTGTACAGAGCATTGATAGTAGAGCGTAGGAGCAGAAGCAGCTACAACGATTTGTGTATAAGCACCACTAGATCCAGGTGTACCAGCAGTAGTGACTCCTGTTGTGTATTCACCACCAGTTTTATCTGCTGCTGTGTAAAACCTTAAAGGGTGTCCAGCATTAGAACTGTCAGATTGATCGAAGATATAAGTACCACCTTCAGCAAGGTCAAGAGTTACAGCAGACGTTCCATAACCATCAAATCTATATTTATTACCAGAATCAGAAACAACTGTTACTGTATAAGTTTTGCCATCTGTATCACCTCCATTCCAGTTCCATGCAACATTAGCAACACCATTATCATTAATTGCAGAATGACTACCAATACTAAAACCATTAGAATCAAAAGATGTTAATCCATTAGAAATAGTATCTTCATCACTTGTATTACTACTTTCTAAACGCTTAGTAGCACCACGAACAGCATCATATAACTGATGGTTTGAAGAACCACCACCTGTACCTGTGCCACGTTCTTTAGTCCAAACCCAATCGGGTTTAAAATCTAATCCTGTTATAGATTGAGTTCCACCATTACCTGTATAAAGCAAAGTATCAAAATGTTTATTAGGTAGCTTTATTGTTGGGTCGGGTAAGTTTGCTGAATTAAGTGCTTTATATCCTGTCGGTGGGGTATAGCTAAACCCTTGTTGTCCAAAATTGATCGTAGAATAATTATTTGAACCATAGCTGCCAACCAAAGGAATCATGCCCGAAGGAATACTTGTCCAACTTGCACTGCTACCAGTTGAGGGATTTGCACCTGTCCATGTATTATTTACCCCTGTCCACATACTCCCTGTGTCAGCATCAAATGCAAACTGAATTACATTACCAACTGAAGTTGTTGGGAAAGGTGTCGTATATGTTCCATTATTATATTGTGCATTACTTTGCCTAAGATAAAGATTATTAGAATTGGTGTTTATATCTCTTGTTAATTCAACTTGTGCCGAATCAGCAAGCCCATAACATATTCCATTTGTGCTATTGATTGCACCCCCTTGTCTAGTAACTTCCCAATACCATTTTCCTGATGAGGGCATGGCAAAAGTCGCATAAGTATGTCTCCAACCTGAAGTTCCCGCTGTTCCTGATTGTAAATTTCCGTTAGAGAGAGAGTTTCCACTAAAATTAAGACTATTTAAAGTGGCAAAATTATTAGTTGGTGTATCTTCTACAGAATCGTTACCAGCACCAGCACTTACAGAAAAATTAACTGGTGTGAGATTATTACCATTACCACTTGAATCTGTGCCAAGTGCAGAAGTAGAGCTATTATCCGCAAATTTTAAATAATAACCATTATTTCCAAAACTTCCTGTATATTCTTTGGGAATCCATTGACCTGTTGTTGCATTTGTTTCACCAAAATATGAAGCATCATATTCAATTCCATCAAGAAAATAAAATTCTGCCATGTAACCATCAAAATGTAATCTTTGAAGTGCACCTTCAGTACCTATAGCGTGTTGTATTGTGTGATCGTTAATTAAAGCTTCTTGGTTTTGACTAGGGTAAGTTGCAGTATCAAATTCAGTTACTCTTGAACCATTTACATATATTTTTGCTCGATCACTTGAAGTGCTTAAAGTTGAATTGTATATAACTACAATATGATACCAAGCACTAGGATCTCTAAAAACTTGTGCAGTTCGTAGTGATGTTCTATAACCACTTACATAATCATAAAAATGTAAAAGACCATCTTCTTGAATTTCTATAACTGCTGTACTTGCACCTGAGTTATAAGCACCAAATATCATTCTTCTATCTAGATTCCCTCTTTTTATCCAAAAACTAAAAGTAAACCTTTTCTTTTCACCACCAGAAGCAGGTGTATAATTTAATCTGGTTTCACCAACACCACTAAACCTTAAACTACGATCTACATCATATGATGGTGCTGCTCCTCCAAATAAAAAAGGAGATGGACTACCAAGACTGCTCATTAGCTAAAGTTTCCAATAAACTGTGCAGTTATATTTGTTGTGGTTCGTGCTATCCAAGCAATGACATCTACCTGGTTTGCACCTGTTGATAATGTTGGTGCTGTACCATCACTAAAATCCCAATACGATCCAAATGCTGCGGTTCTACTTCCTGTACCATCTTGAGTTATAAATAAAACACCACTCTGTCCAGCAGAAATATTAGAAGGGTTGGCAAAGGTAGTATTACCAGTAAGTGTTGTAGAAAAATTATTAGCAGTTCTGAAATCTAATGTAATTGTAGAAGCGTAGGAAACAGCAGATATTTCTCCAATAGTTCCTTTTGTGGTAACTCTTCCGTTACCAGAACCACCACCATTATCAAATACAAGCGTGTTTAATGTGCTTGTTTCATGTGCAACATTAGTGACTTTTAATGTACTCATGGCTTAGGATTAGCGTCTTTTACTTCAGTTATGTGAGTGTGCCATGTAGCAAATTTAGTTTTTAAATCTGAATCAGCATCAATCGCTTTAAACAGCATGTCTAATTGATTACCGATTGTGTCATACGTTTTAGAACCATCAGTTGTTCTATCAGTTTGATACTTGATAGCAGCAGCAGCCGTATTTAGTTCAGTTCTAGCTGCATCTATTTTGGTTTGCTCAAGAGTTACAGAGTTGCCATCTTTATCAAACGCACCAGCAGAGTCATCAATAGTAACAACTGTTCCAGCGTATGCTTTGTAAATAGCTTCGTGATCTAAGGCCATAATAGTTTTTCCTTAATTATAGAAGATAGCCATTAAGCTGCTACCTCATATAAAGTTATTGTGCTTGCTGTTCGCACAACGTAAGATGAAGTAGTATCTGTATAAACCTTTCGGTTAACATAAAAATTACCACTTCCATAAGTTATTCTTCCTTGTAGTTTATAAGTTGTTGCACTTGTGGTTGAAGGAGTATCAAGTATTGCCATAGATTGATTCCTTAAAACAAAACTATCGCTTGTGTTATCAGGATTTGATCCAATCGTGAATGTTGCAGCATCTTGAGAACCTGTAACTGTTCCTACAGCTATAGGTGTTGTATCTCTTACAAGTCTAAAGGCAGCATATCTAATATTCGCACTTGAATTTACATGAACCATTACATAAACTTTATTAGAAGAAGAAGAAGGAGTTATTGTTGCAGACATTCCAGTTACATCAGCATAACTTGTTGAAGATGAACTAAAAGCATCTGTTTTTGTCGTAGATACAACTTGAAGAATTTTACCGCCAGTATCTTCACCAAAACTTAAATTACCCGACCCATCTGTTTTTAATACTTGTCCAGATGTTCCATCAGCATTTGGAAGTTTAAATGCTACGTCTGCGGAAGTTGGTGCGGAAGTTGGTGAGTTGAGTGAAACAACATTACCGCCTGAGTGTTTGAGTGATATTTTGCTCATAATTAACTAGGTTTTGGGTTTGTGTCTTTTACTTCTTTTATTGCAATATACCACTCCCCTGTTTTAGCGTCATTACCAAATTTACCAGCCGTTATGTCTCTAAATAATTGATCTAATTGATCTACTATGTCAGGATATGTCTTAGTTCCCTCGTATTGTCTATTTCTTATATATTGGGTTGCAGCTTTTTCTACAGCTGAAGCAGCTTCTTCCTTATCTCTTGCTGTCTCTTCTTCGGCTGTAAAAGCAATTAATTTGCCGTTGATGTTATGGTAACGTGTCATAGTTCTATCCCATATAAAGTAAGTGTTCCACTAGCCCAAGAACCACTTTCAGGAAGTATAACAACCCCTGTTGTAGCATTTGTACCTGCAAAACCACCACCAAAAGTATCAAAATTTCTATCCTGAACAGAAGTTCCAAACATATGAAATCCATAATATCTCCATTCTCTGTTAGCCACAAAATTTGTCATGTAAATTATTCCATTAGTATCCTCAAGAACTGCACTTCCGCTAGTGGCATTTCCTAAAGCGTCTTTGCAAAGCCTTAAATGATCTTTTGATCCAACGGCATTTGATATATCTCCATCAGGACTAAAAACCCTAGCTCTATAATTGGTGCTAGTAATTGTGCTACCTCCTTCTTGTATTCTCATTCTTAACTCAATACCATCATTAGTAGGTTGTAGTTGAGAAAAAGCTATTGCATACATTTTGTAAGTATCAAAAGCATCTGTGATTGAATTGGTAAAAGTTACATCACTGACATTGCTAGAAATTGTTGTAGAGCTTAATTTTTTCCAGCTTCCTGCAACACCACTTGCAAGTTTTGCAGAAGTAACAGCGTTTGAGGCAAGCATATCTGCGTCTACGATTCCATCAGGTAAACCTCCTACTGAGATTCCTGTTAATGTTCCTGATCCGTTAATTACTATTGGCATAACTATAAGATAACTAATATTGCGTTGTTTGGCACTACCACATTGACATTATTAGCTATTGTAGGACTTACTGTGTGTGCGTGTTTATTAGCAGTTAAAGTGTAAGATGTTGTAATTGTTTGGTCACTCTCGAAAAACACCTTATCAGTACCGCCACCAGTTGCTCCACCTCCACCATCTGCATATTCAAGTTGTCCTACTGCTGTTGCTCCACTACCAGTAATACTTTTTACTTTTAAAAATTTATCTGCTGCTATCTGGTTATCAGGCAGAATCATAGTATAAGATTGACCTGCACTATGAGCAGGGGATTGTAGTTTTACACCATGAGAGTTTTGTGAACAGTTAAGTTGTAATTTACCATCATTACTACTACCGTCACCTTTTACCTCTACTGCACCAGAACCATTAGGATTTAATTTAATATTGCCATTAGATGTAGATGTATTTATTTCTCTTGCCTGTACATCTAAATCTCCTCCTAGCTGCGGTGTAGTATCTCCTACAACGTCTGATATTTGGTCTACAAATTCTAAAGCATTGGCACTACTGTTTACTTTAACTGTCTTACCTGCTGCACTTGTAAAGTTTGCAGGTGTATCTCCAAGACCTACAAATGTTGTTGCACCTGCACTTGCAGAAATGCCAGCTAGTTTTGTTTTCTCTGCATCAGTAAAAGCATTAGTGTCAGAGTTGGCTTCATAAGCAGTTTTAATCTCAGCGTTAGATTGATCTGCGGTTGCTCCTGTTTCTATACCTTGTAGTTTTGATAAATCTAAATTTTGTAACTTTGTTTTTTCTGCATCAGTAAATGCGTTTGTATCAGAGTTTGCTTCGTATGCTGTTTTTATTTCTGCATTTGTTTGATCTGCTGTAGCTCCTTCTTCAATACCGCCTAATTTATCAATAATTTCTTGTTGAGCAAATAAGACCTGATCTGCGTTGGTATCTAAATCTGTTTCTGTTAGAACACTACCGTCTTGAAAATCTACCTTCTTTGCACTTATGTCTGTATCTCTTTGAAACTTAATTGCAACACCGTTACCAGGTTCATTACCACTGGTAAATGTAATCTGGGTTGCACTGGTAAATGTATAATGAGTTGTTATGGTCTTCAGTACACCACCTACAGTTACATCTACTTCTGCTTCTGATAGATAAGAGAAAGAGATACTAAACGGACCAGCAGTGCCATTGCCTGTGTGGTTTGTAAAAGATGCTGCGGTGTTAGTAGCCATGATTAATTAAGTTGGTTAAAACCTTCAAGGATGTCATTGTTGGCTTCTTGCCTTATAGCAGATTGCAACTGTTTATATTCTAGTTCACGTTCTGGATTTTTACTCAACCAAACTTTTTTACCAGCCCTTTTGTATTTATTTACAATATCTCTTAATATATCTTCTGCTAAATCCCTATTAGCTTCTTGTGCTTTAACTTCTATATCCATATTATTCTGTTCTATTAATTCACCTCTTACACTTTTCATTAATGCTTGAAAATCTTTTTGTTGAATCCTGTTGTTCAAAGCTCTTACCATAGTTATACCATTAATTTTTACAAAAGCAGTTTCTTCAATCAAATCAAGATGTTCGTCATATGTTAGTTCTATCCCACTTCCTATAGCTTGACCACTAGGAAGCCTTCCAATATTTAACTCATCTGATGGCTGTGTAATTCTCGCACCAATATCATCAAGAGTTGTAAGAACATTGTTGTTGATGCTATCTGTTTCTTTTATAGGATTAAGAATATTCATAGTGTCAGGACCAAAACCAACAGGATATTCAATAACAGAACCAGTTATAAAGTTTCTCATTGGTCTTAGACCGCCAGTATAACCAGGTATTGTTGCAGCTAATTCATTGTGAAATTTTCTAAGCACTACAAATCCATCATCACCTGCTCTTACTTTTTTATCTAGGATTCTTCGATCACCTGGTAATTGACCATATGAAGTTGTAAGACCACTTCTTTTTACTGATCTTCCAAAGGAACTAAAAGGGTTAGTAGTTGCTGCTGCTCTTCTGGCAAGCCAACTTTCTAATTTATAAGGCTTACCTAATAAATCAGCCAATTCAGTAATACCTTGTAGATAAGTTTTGTTTGTAATATTACGACCTAATGCAACAGAAGCAGCAACACCAAAATCATCACGGTCCTGTTTGCTAAGACTACCTGTAATAGCTGCTGCATCGGCAGCCATCATAAGAAAAGAAGACCAAGGATCTAATCTTTTAAAACTTACATATTTATATCTAGGCTTTCCATCTTTACCCATGCGTACATTGCCATTTTCATCTTTTAAAAGAAATCTAAAACTGTAAGGTTGCCAACCTGTAGCTCGTTTCTGATTAAGCATATTGAAATCAGAAGGACCACCACCTGTTATTGCCAACTCAGACATAGGATCATTAATTGAATAAGCTGTAAGACCTGCAATAGCCCAAATAGAACCACCAAGTATCATTTCACCTTTTGCTTTTGCTACTACAGATGGATCAGTGCTTTTTAACGCTTGTCTGTATTCCTGTAACAACATATTTACACCAGGAGTTCTTCTTACCTGTGCTTTAAATATATTTATTGGTGTTCTTACAAACGGAAAAACTATTCGACCTGCTGGATGTCTTGCCACTCCTTGTATTGCACCACCTAAACTACCTTCTGGTAAATCGGCAGTAAATGTAGTTTCAGCAGCATATTGCTGTGCTTTTTCGTATAGATCCAAAACAGACTTATCTTTAACATTTGCCATGCTGTTTTTATTAATAATTTCAATAGTGCCATCAAATTGTCTTTGTATATGATCTTGTAAATCAGCACCTTGCAAACCTTTCCTCATGCCATCTTCCCAAGCACTTGCTTTTACATAAGCTCTAAAATTTAACTGCTTAAAAAATTCATCTTCTGCAAGTAAAAAACGACTAGGCAAACGAATAATCGTACCAAAAGCATTAACTATATTTGCTAAATTACCATCACCTTCCATCCTTACTTGAAAGCGATCAGCATCTTGAATCATTGCACCAGGGTTAACAATATTATCTTCAATCTGAAAAGATAGCTTTGCACCTTTTAAAGAATCAGTAATAGATGACATTAGATAATAAAGTTCCTTACCACCTCTGATAGCACCTGTCATATCACCTTGAGCAAAAGAACCAAGTGTTTGTTCTAACGGTCTAGCTAAAGTATTTAAACCAGTAGAAAGAATGTTGACAGCGTGTGTTTCTGGTCCTGATAATATTGAGTTTATAAATATTTCATTTTGAACTTTTAGTCCTCTCATCAGTTTGCTTTCATTAGCCATTTTCTGCAAGGCTTGAGGATTACCTTGTGCAGCTTGTAGTTTTTTTGTAATTATTCTTAGTTTTTTCCAAGATGCCTTATCACCTTTTTCAGCAGCATCTAATATTTCTTGCATTGAAAATTCAGCTAATGGATCTGTAGGTTCTTTAACTGTTCCTCTAATATCAGTAGCCTGATCTATTGCTTTCTCTGTTGGTGTTCGACCTGTTAGATCTTCTACAGAAGCAGCAACTTTGCCTACTCCGCCACCTGCTCTGTTTGCAGCTAGTGTCTGTGCAGGTACTGTTTTGAGTGGTTTGTTAAGAGTAATAAGACCATCTAGTACTTTTGCTTCTCTAATAAATTGTTTTTTTAATTCTTCAGAAAATCCACTTTTGTTACCTGTGGCTAAAGTTTCATCAATAGTTTTTGCTAATGAAGCTAGGTTGATAGCATTTTTATTCATCAACTGATTCATTGCAATCAATGTTGCAGGTAAGTCTTCTTCTCCCCCTCTGCCATATCTAGCATTAAATAATCTTGCAGATTCGATAACTTCTGCTGGTAATAGATCATTTGCATTTTTGACCATATCAGCAAAAGTTCTTTTGTAAGGCCAAGCATTATTAGCGTCTAATTTTTTTAATTCATCTGCTCTTTTTAAAATTAGTTCTTGCACATCAGGATCACCACCGCCTGTAAATTTAGGATTAAATGTAGTTTCTACTTTGTCTCCTTCTTTTACAACTTTGTTAGGAAGATTAAGATCATCAATAATTTCATCACCAAGATTATCAACAACATTATCTGTCATTAATATTTCATCTCTTCTTGATAATCTG
>VTLG01003285.1_pt1 | contig 10711 bp, 10 predicted proteins | sample 4694571 | NCBI WGS metagenome assembly VTLG01 (sample SAMN12604809, study PRJNA352737) | marine metagenome | biome: ENVO:00000447; feature: ENVO:00000209|ENVO:00000569|ENVO:01000036; material: ENVO:00002151; isolation source: viral sequences binned using virsorter ... | reverse complement strand
TTTTTATATCGTATTAATATTTATTAGTAACCATAGCCACCAGAGGGAGGACTACTTGGTGGACTTGCTGGAGGACTTGCTGGTGGACTTGCTGGAGGACTACTTGGTGGACTTGCAGGTGGTGAACTAGGTCCCATAGGTGATGAAGGTGTTGAAGTTGGTACTGAACTTCCAGTTGGTCCTTGAGTTAATACTGGTGCAGGAGAGGATACTGTCACCATAGTTTCTGGACTAGATGTCCTTGTTACAGTAGAAGTTCTACTCTGTTGTGGAGTATCATATATTATCATATCATTATCAGAATGTTTTACACCTGTCATTTTTATACCATTAGGCATAACATGGAAAGGTCCGTAATATGGTTCACCATTTACATATCCAACAATACCGTCACGAGGAGATACACAATCTATAATTTGTTTTATTTCGCCTTGATATTCTGGTCTTGGTGATATCTGTGCTTTTAGTATCGCACCAAATCCAGTTTCTGATTCAATGGTTAATTCTGGTAATTCTGTAACAGATTCTACATTTGTAGTTTCTGGATTAGGTGGTATCACATTCAATATACGTCCACTCTCATCAAGGAATTTTTCATATACATTTCCCTTGTCATCTGTTATTACATCATCTTGAGTGTAATCCTCACCAGGATTAACAACTACAACATGATCAACAGTATAATCACCACTATCATCTGGTTCAATAATAGGATAAAACTCACCAGGACTTACTACATAAATGTCTGTTACTTGTTGATATGTTGGTGATTTAGGATCATAATCAACAACCGCTCTTGCCACTGCACCAAATCCTTGATCACAATTATCAACTATCTCAACAAAAGGAGGAGTTCGATAACCAGATCCACCATTAGTCATTTTAATTCCTAATAGACTTCCAGTTTGCTCTGCAAATGTATCGCCAACAATCGCTCCTAACAATGCCTTACCAGTTGCACCTTCTCCTCCACCACCAAAAATGTTGACTTGTATTCCTGAACAATTTAGTGGTGGTCCTGTGTAACAATCACTAAGTTGACTGCTAAAACCTGGTGTGCTTACATCGGGTCTCATAAAATCAAATATACCAAGATTACCTATTATTCCACCAGGACTCGCAGCTGCCTCTTGAAGTGATTGTGCTGCATTAGCAGTTGCAAGTATAGTCTCTGCAACCGATTCAAGATTAAATGTTTTACTACCTTTAGGTCCTTTACCTAATATCCACTGATTTGTTTTTGAACCTAAATCTGCAATCGGTAAATCACAATTAAATGCATTAGCAATTCCGAGTATACCTTCTGCCTTAGATCTTAACATTCCAACTAAATCACCGTCAAATATTTTTGATACACCTTTCATCAAACCACCAAGTTGATCATTAATTTTCCCTATAATATCATTGAATATTGCACCTACAAATTGATCACCAATACAATCAGTAAAGTTTTTAACATTATCTAAAAAACTTGTAAGTATATTACGAATTGATCCAAATAAATTATCTGTAATATTCTTGGCAGCACAAGGTAAAAAATTCTGAAGTGCCCTGACAGGACCCACCATTGCAGTTTGAGCTAAGTTAGCAGCCTTCTTTGCAATTGCACCATTTTGAGTTGCCAATAATATTTTACCATAAACATCTTTATACATTTTATGGAGACCAGTATTTAAGTCAGGTGCCAAGTCCGCAAATGTTTTATTTAAAATACTTCCTGAAAGACCAGAGGATATATCCGATATTTTTCTTGCAGCATTTTCAATTAAACCCATTTTTTCTTTAGCTGTTGCTACATCGAATCCTTGAACAGCGTTTTCCAATTCACTTTTTATTTTATTAACTGGTGTGTTTTGATTATTGCCAGCAAAATTAACAACTTTACCAAGTGCACCACTCGCAGATCTTTCTATTATACCTGTTTTTTCTTGAAGTTGTTTTGCCTGTTTCTTACTTATATGTCTAACAGATTTTTGTGCATCCATTCCTGATTGATCACCAACTTCATTTTTTATCATGAAGTCACTTTTTTTGACTTTACTGGTGTAACCTGTAAAAGGTACAAAGGGTTGTTGATACTCACCACTAATAATGGTCGATGCTTGCTTAGTATTTGCAAAAACACCCATGATTACAGGTTGTTGAGCATCATCGCCATCCATAAAGAAACCAAAAACATTATCACCAGGTAACAATCTTATAGATTTGCTTTTATTACCTCTTCCTGAACCAGATTCAGGTGAAAGTAAAACATGTGCCCAAGGTAACTGTTCGTTTGTTAATTCAACATCATTATCAGGATGATATCCTAATATACGAACCTTCAAACGATTACCCCAACCAGAACCATTTATTTGTTTTCCTTGAGCAGACTCAGGTGCGATTTGTCCTACCCACCATCTAAACCCATCTCTACCTAAGAAATTACTTTTTAATAAATTATTTTCTATCATTTGTCTCTTACTCCGAAAGTATCTCTAACCAATTTTAATTTTGTATATGAACCTGTAGCATCAAAATAATGCACTACTTCCTTTATCATATATAGTCCACTTTGATGACGATCAATCTCTTTTCTCTGTTCACCATCAAGTCTAGGAAATACACAATCAATAACGTCACCCGCTACTAAATTAGTATTCAAGGGTACTGTCATTACTAATAACTGTGTAAATAAAATATTATATCTCATCATAGCCTGAGAATGTATTTTTGTTGGGTCTGCATTCTCATCTGTTGATACATCATTTTCTATTGTACCGATATCTAAAATACCAGTGATATATCTACTTGGTACAGAGGCTAGAGTACGATTATCTTTATCACTCAAACTTGGTAAAGTAACATCAATATCCCCTCCTAAATTTTTTATTTTTCCAGAATAGTCGTCAAGTTTAAATATGGTTTGTGGTGCTGGTGTATATTCAAATGTTAATGGATTTAAATATTTTCGATGACTGCAATATGCACCTCTCTCTAAATTTTCTAATAAATTTTGATTTTTTGATGTAGAATACTCTAGTATTTTAAAATCATTATCCTTTCCTTTATAATCTACTACGCCTGGTGTATACACATATTTTTCCTCAAATGGTTCTTGATCTATTAATTGATCTATAGATTTAAATCTAAAACCTTTTTGTGTCTCAAAAAAGAAATATCCTGCAGTTGAATCCTCCTTTGATGCAGATGCGGGAACTGATTTTGAAGCTAACCAAGTCATTAAAGTAAAAGGTTTTTTCATATTACCAATAAATCCATAGGGATTTTGGGTTTCATCAACATCATAAAGTTTTTCAGAGCTAAGATAATTTTTACATATATCATCTACACTATCAGATATTTTCTGTGAAGATGGAAATCTTTTACCAACTCTAATTGTTTCATTTGTGATAGCTTCTCTTGAAACCAAATTTAAAGTAAAAGTTTCTTTACCTGATTGTATAATAACATTGGTTATTGATCCAACGTATAGATATTTACTTGGATTTTCTGAAAAATCAAGACCTTTATTTGTTTTTGAATTTCCTGATATCTTTATAACAACTCTCTCACCTCCTCGAAGTGGGAATCCATTGTATAAAGATTCCATTTTACCATCTTTGCCTCTAATTGTATTTCCAGTATTAACCACAATTACTTTAGCAGTAATCATTGGAGAAAATAAATTTTCATAATAATTAAAACTAACGACACCCGAAGAAATATCAGCAGTTTTTTCTCCATCTACAGATTCAATAATAAATTTTTCGTATAATGATTTGTCTATTGCTGCCATTACGTGTACTTAAGTGTTGATAAGCTTTGAAGTTTCATTAATGTTTGTTCAAGTTGAACCTCTTTTTGAAAATTTAATCTCTTACCGCTTGAACCAGCACTAGCCATCATCGGTGAACCAGATGATTGTATTGGTTTTTCAACTATAAAAACAGTGTTTCCCTTTTTCTTTCTCTTACTCCTTACTGAAGTTGGTCTATTTTTTCTTACAGTTGTCATATTTTTTTCAGAACCTTTTATATTTTCTATTTGTTCTTTTTGTTCTCCTAAAAATGAATTAAAATCTGATACTAAATTTCCTTGAATATTTTCAACAGTCTTTCTTGTATCAGAAATATTTGAGGTATTAATTATGGGTGAACCTGCGATAACTTCGGGTGTTTCTGATTTAACACCTTTTACTTTATCTGAAACTTCTTTGTCAAGTATTCTTTTTGTATCAACTCCAGATGTATCAAGATTCTTTTCAACTTCTTTTTTAATATCCTCTTCAGGTGGTTTCACCTCCATTTCTGGCATCTCATCTGTTTTAGGAAGTGGTTTTATATTTTTTGTTGGATCTACCTGTTCATTTTCATTTGACTCTGATTTTTTAATATCAGAACTCAATTTATCAACATTAAAAGATATAGTTTTTTGTTGAGCTTTTATACCTTCCTCTTCACTTTGATCATTCTGTTGATTATTTGTATTTTCGTCTTCATTATTTTCATTATTTTCCTCTTCAAATTGCTTTTCCAATTCCTCAACCTCATTACCAAAATCGGTGTAGTCATTTGATGTCTGAACTAATTGTTGATCTAATTTTGCTAATCCTCCTGCTGCTCTGTTAATATTCTCTTCAATACCTTGTTTATTTTTCTGAAAATCAAACGTAGGTATTTTTGATAAAGCATCAGATACTACTTGCCCTATTCCTACGACTATATTTTTTATAGTGTTTATAAAAGCACCTAAAATACTTGTAACTCTTCTTATTAATTTAATTACTCCAGATAAAGCTGCTATAATTTTGGGTAAGTTGGTAATTGCCCATCCAATTAATAATATTCCAACAAAATCTAATAATCTTCCTAAAAATCCTCTTGTACTTTTAGCGAGAATGCTTCCTTTTTGTTTCGCTGGACCTTGTAATGAAGCTGCCTCTATCTCATCCTCTCTATCTTTTCTTCTTATGTTTTCTCTTCTTATTCTAAAAAAATTATTATCCTTAGATATGAGTGATTTCTTAAATAAATTTGATTCTTTTGTATTTTTGACTATTTCAGCAGCATTCTTTTTTGCTCGCTCTAATCCCTTATTAAATTTTTGTACAGTATCTCTAATCGAATTTATACTGATTGATGATTTAAGTAGTGCGTCTCTTCTTGCTTTTAATGACATCAGGCGAAGGCTCCAAACGTAGAAACAGCAAAGCTAGTATGAATATTATTATTATCAAAAGCTATGAATGGTATTGTACTTGATGGTTCTTCCACTTGACCTGAAGGTGCAATTGAACCTCCACTCCCACCATCACCACCGACTATCGGTATATTTACTACAGATGGTTGACCCTCATCCACATTAGATATATTTTCAGCAACATTCAATTCTCTCTTAGTGTTAACAGGAGTGATAGAATCAGATTGATTTACATTTGAAGCAACCATACTATTATCAACTGTGCTAGATTCACTATTCATTCCAAACGCTAACGTTGATGATTCTGTCTCCACCGCTGACACTTCTGTTTCAGTTTTTTCTTCTTTTTTATCACCAAAACCAGGTATTTTTATTTTTGAGAATAAATTCTTACCTATTCCAAATGGTATCGCACTTAATATTAACTTTATAATTCCAGCTGCAATTGCACCTAAACCTAAAAATGCAGCAATTTTGCCAGCAGCAAATATTACAAGTGGTGCAGCAATCGCAGCGACTATTATACCTCCAAGATTATTTTTGATTGCCTCCGCAGGATTAACACCACCTACAAATATATCGAATAATGTGCTTATTGCAAAAGTGCTTCTTACACCACCAAATATTTTTCTAAAAGGTCCCAATGCTTTTTGTAGTAAACCTGTTTTTGCAGCACCACCAGTCGCACCACCAGTAGTTCCAGGAGCAGATGGTTTCATACCAAATGCTTCACCTAATTTTTTGAATTGTTTATCAAAGTAAGAATAAACAGGTCCTATTAGAGGGAGAGATGCTATTGCACCACCTAATCCCATTGCTGTACTACGCCCTATTCCTGATGATACAGCTCCTTTTACACCAATTTTTCCTAATACCTTTCCAAGTTGTTTAGTTAGTAAATTTATTATTGCTGAAAAAGGTCTTCTCAATACATTATTAAAACCAAATCTAAAAGCTCTAGAAGCTAAGAGTGCTGTTAACCCAAATACTTTCTTTAATCCAACTGTAAGAGCTGTAAATGTTGCTCCAATAACAATCAGACCTGTAGTTAATTTACCTTTCAACTTATTCAGTAATTCTACATTTCCATCAGCATTAGCGTTTATCATATCAATGATGGTGTTTGTCAACCATCCTCCTGCTAATATAAAGAAGAAATTAGTAAGTCTTGATAATATTCCTTGAGTCTTTGCTGCTATTCTACGAACAGGAGTAAGTAAAGCAAATTGAATTCTCTTCTCTATATCACTTTCTTTTCCCTCTCTTAATCCTTGCTCTGCTAATATTCTTTCTCTATTTTGCTTCGCTGCTTCTCTCTGTCTTGCTAATGAATCACTAATTCCTAAATTATCTTTTATACTATTCAATGAAAAGTTTAAGGAACTTATACCTACTGAAATATTTCGTAATTGTTGTGATACTGTTGTTAAAGTTAATGAATTTTGATTAAGTAAACTTGTTGTCTGTGGATCAGGTTGAGCTGGTGGTGGGACAGCACGACCAGTGAAGATACTGGAAGAAACACTTCTTCTAATACCTCTGAGTCCACCCGCTATTGGTGATGATAAACCTTGTTCCTCATCCATTTGCTTCTTGTTGTGCCTTTAGATTTTCCTCTTCAACATGTTGTTGTAATAATGAAACGTAAATTTCCCTTTCCCAAGGAATCATATTTTCAAGCTCCGTCAAACTATATTTATGGTGCTGCATCAATGCAAAATTCAATTTATAGTATGACTCAAGATCTTCGTGTGCCATACTCACCCGAAAAAATTCTGTAGCCCCTCTAAAACAATTTCACTTTCAACTTTAGTATTTGGATTTGTTACCTTAACTTTATGAGATAACTTTGGCATAGTTTCAAAGAATTTTTCTATTTCTTTGAATTGATTAGAATTCAATTGATCTAAGAATTGAGAAAGTTCTTTCTTAGTACAATCTTCAGCGGTCCAAGACTCCTCTTCGGAATAAACTTGTTCAATACAACTTGATATTAAATCAAATGTATCATCAACACCCATCTCTGCAGCAGCAAAGTTATTTTTGATAAACTCCATAAGTGATGGATACTTCATTCTGAGAGTATAATTATTATCTAATTTAATGTCTCTTGAATGATTTTCATCAGATATAACTTTTATTGAATCAATATTAATTGATTTTGGAACTTGTGTTTTCCCATCGTCAGGGCAAGTTACCATCACTTCAATTTCTTCTCCAACAGATTTGCCACGGATATTTAAAAACAAATATTCTATGTCAAATGTGGATAATTTATCAACTTTAATCCCTCTTGTTATAATACAATGAGATATAACATCTTTAACTGCATTTGCAATCTGCGTACTATCCTGTGACTCCATCGCAAGAATTAAAATTTTCTCTTCTTTAACAAGAAAAGGTCTGTATTTTATTTTTCTATTTGACGAAGGTAATACCAACTCGTAAGTTGGGGTCGCAATTTTTGGTAAAGGCATAATATTCTAAGCACTTCAGTGTCATTATTTATAGGGGTTTTTTAAGTGTAAAAACCAGATCCTAAATTACCACCACCAGCAGTTTGTACAGGATAACTATCTGTGTTCCCAGTCATCGATGTATTAGTATTAGATCCATCAAAATTTAACATGGTTCTGCTTGTCTCTCTCATCAAACTATTAAATCTATCATTATCTCCATAAGAAGTAGCACCATCCTTGTTTGGGTTTCCAAATGCAGCACCAATATCATTAAAAGCTCTACCTAAATCTCTTGCTAGTGATGATGACTCACCAGCGATGTATCTATCATAACTAAAAGATGCTGTTGCTTTTAGAACTTGAGAAGTACCATATTGAATTCTAGTTGAGTTTAATGATAATGGAAATAATCCTACGAACCTATATTCTATGAACTGTGAATAATTTTTTTCAAATTTTACAACACGAGTATCATTTGATTTATAATCATCAGGATAATTTAATTGAAAATAATAAGTATCTGCAGAGACATCAGTAGTGTTACCACCAGTTACATATTCCATCCAATGTTCTAAAAATTTGAGTGATTTATATTCATTGTCAACATAAAATTCAAAATTTACTTGTGTAAAATTACGAGTATGTGCAAATCTCTCAACCATACCCTGATAATCACCAACAGTATTCACTGCTGCTAATGCACTACCAGGTAAGACTGCATTATAACATAGTAACCCTGCATCTTCAACTATAAATCTGTCATTTACACCCTTCCTTCTCATCATAGACTTAAGGGGACTATTAGGTAAAGCAAATTTAACAAGATAATTCGATGTCTGAGCTACATTCTGTATCTTTGGTAATATATCTGATATTCTTTTAGGTCTTGGTGCTGGCACTCTAAATACTTCTATAGTATAGTTATTTAGATGGCTTATAAGGGAAAATACTATCCATCCTTTCCCAGAAAATACAAGGGTGATCCAACTAATATAATTTATAGGTCACTTTGGGAAAGAAAGTTCATGGTGTATTGTGATAAAAATCAAAATATTTTGGAGTGGGCAAGTGAAGAAATAGCGATACCTTATCGTTCTCCTATTGATAATCGAGTGCATAGATATTTCCCAGATTTTTACATGAAAGTAAAAGAAACTAATGGTAAAATAAAAAATTATGTAATTGAAGTTAAACCAGCAAAACAAACAAAACCACCAACAAAACCAAAAAGACAAACCAAAGGATACATTCGTGAAGCATATGAGTATGCAAAAAATCAAGCAAAATGGAAAATGGCAAAAGAGTTTTGTGCAGATCGTCAATGGGAATTTAAAGTTGTAACAGAAAAAGAATTAGGAGTATGAGTAGACTAGATCCAGTGATGAAAAATCTAATTGGAAACGAAAGTGCTGATGATTTAGCACAGGAAATACTTGGTGTATTGACTGAGGGAAGTAATGTTCCTGAAGCTGGAAACTTCTACGTTTTTGTATATAAACCAAAAACACCTAACATCGCATATGACGAACATCCACTCGTCGCAGTAACAGATGTATTTCAATGGGGTTTTCGTGGATTAAATTATCATTGGGGTGAAATGAGACAATATACCTTCCCAGAAGTGGTTGGTGGGTTGTATAAAGTAGATGAAATGGAGTTAAGAGATTTAAGAACTCTTCCTTTTGTCAAAATACGTCTAAATAGTTAAAAAATTAGGTCGATATGTCAAGTAATCGTAGAGCGAACAATTCAAGAAACAGAAGAGAGAGAAATGGACAGTTAACTAGAGCTGAGTTAAAGAAAAAATATGGTTCGTTCGGTTCTTTTCGTGAAGACCCAGAGGATAATAGACAATATCAATTAGATAGTGGAGCACTTAAAAGTAAAATGCAGGGAGATCCAAAATCAACTGCAAAGTCAAAATTTTTAGGTAGTTCTGGAACAGTTGGCGATTATAAACAAAATCAAAATAATCAAACAAAATCTAAAAAATTAAATCCTTCGTACTTAAGTTATCCAATAAAAAGAAATGCAAGTGAGCAAACAGGAGATACTTTTCTGATTAAGTGCTTGGAATATGTTCCACCTAAAACGGGAATGGGATTGGGTGTATCGTTTGATGAATTGAAATATGATAAAGGTAAAGGTTATGATGGAAGTCAAGGAGGAAGAGCATTTAAGGGAACAGAGAAAACAAGTGATATAGGAACAGCAGCGTATAAAGCCGTTAATTTTAAAGTAAACTATAGCAATGCTCATGATAGAATGACTAATGCAAATGGTTTGCCAGGACTTCAGCAAGATAAGATAACAAAATATTATATTGAATTACCGATTCCACAGGAAGTAAATGATTCCAATAGTGTTACTTGGGGAGAAGATAGTTTAAACATATTTCAATTAGCTGGATTAGCTGCTGCTCAAAACCTTATGAAAGAACCTGGCAGATCATTTCAAGCTGTAGCAGAAGTACTTCAAAAAGGCATTCCATTACCAGAATTAGATGAAAATACAAAAAACGCAGTATTAGCAGGTATTAGTGGTCAAGCTATAAATGCTCTTGGTGGTAATGTAAGTCCTGGTAGTGTAATTGCTAGGTCAACTGGTCAAATTTTAAATAGTAATTTAGAACTACTTTTTCAAGGGGTAAATTTAAGATCATTTCCTTTTAGTGTTACTTTCTCCCCAAGAAACTATGAAGAAACTGAAAGAGTAAGACTCATAATAAGATACTTGAAACAGACTATGGCACCTAAAACTGGAAACGAAGGTGGACGAATGGGTACATTTTTAAAATCGCCTGATGTATTTTCACTACGATATTTACATAATGGTCAAGACCATCCATTCTTAAATAGTTTTAAGTTATGTGCTTTGACAGGTTTAAGTGTAAACTATACTAATTCTGGGACATATGCAAGTTACTACGACGGTGCACCTGTTAATATTAGATTAAATATGTCATTCAAAGAATTAAATCCAATTTACTCAGAAGATTACGATAGTGGCGACGCAGGTGGAGGAGTTGGTTACTAATGAGTTACTTCAGAGAATTACCAGATATAGCATAT
>VTLG01014347.1_pt1 | contig 10712 bp, 13 predicted proteins | sample 4694571 | NCBI WGS metagenome assembly VTLG01 (sample SAMN12604809, study PRJNA352737) | marine metagenome | biome: ENVO:00000447; feature: ENVO:00000209|ENVO:00000569|ENVO:01000036; material: ENVO:00002151; isolation source: viral sequences binned using virsorter ... | reverse complement strand
AACATGTGCAAGACCTTCCTTTGGTTCATATGAGGGATGTCTTGAAGATATTATGAAACCTTCAGAATCATAAGTGTGACGAGGATAACTGTTAGTAAATGCATAAACATCAAATGGAATGTTTACTTTCTTACAGAACCAAATTAGATTGTAAAGTTGCTTCAATGTGTCCATCATTACATTGTTCATTGAACCAGACCAATCAAGAATGAATACTAAACCATGATTCTTACCATCAGGTACTACACTTATCTTTTTGAAAAGATCTTCATTATACTTGTAAGTATGTAGCTTCGCTGTATCAAGAATTCCAGTGCGACTAGTGGTAGCACGAGCATAACTTGAAGCTGCCTTACGGCACTCAAACTCTTTTACTAGATAATTGACTTCCTTTTGTGCATTGCGTTTGAATTTAGTGTACTCACTATCTACATCTCCAAATCTATCTTTTGGTAAATGTGCCATAGATATATTATATTTCTCATATCTTTCTCTATACTCTTTATCACTTACATCCCATGTTGATCTACATTCTTCATGAATAGTTTCATTAGGAATAATTACGTGATTTAAATCTAACTTAGGAACTTCAAAATAAGCAGTTTCACGTTCATACTGAGTATCAGTAAGATCTTTAAGGGAATCTTCTAATGCTTGTACGGTCTTAAGACCTAAAGTACTATCACTACCTTGTTGACCTTGAACTTCAGCATTAGTTTGATTTTCTGGTTGTCCCCTTCCCACTGAGTTATCACTCTCTTTCTCAGAGTCATCATCTGAAACATCATCTGATGATTCGGACTTTGATGATGGTACAGAATACTGGACTTCATCTGTTCCTTCTTCATCATTAACAGATACTTGTTCCTTCTTTTCTTTATCCTGTTCTGCACAGAAATCATAAAGCACTTTAGATGCTTTAAGAACATCATCAAATGTTTGGCAAGAATCTACTAGATCAACAATCTTTTGTTCAGCGATTGTAAAAGGTAACCTAATAAAATTACCAATCTTAAATTCAAGATTAATTCTGTCAGCAAGATTAAGAGTAGTGAGATCTTCATCTTCAATTCCAAAAAAATCGTCATCGTTTAGTTCTTCATAACCATGATAAAAAGATTTTGAAAGCCCTGCATACTTGCGTTTCATCAATTTTTCTATCCTGACATCTTCTACGATATTCACAAACTGTGGTGGTATCTGAATTTCTGTGTACCAATCTCTATCAGGTGTAAAGAGTGCATGTCCTACCTCATGTCCAACCAACATGTCATATACGGTATTACTTGCCTTTTCCCATAATGGTAATGTCAACACACGAGTACCAACATTGAACTTTGCTGTTTCTACTTGCTTATGCTCAACTATAAGATCTTCGGTAGCAAGTAGTTTTGCAAGTTGAGATTTGATTTCGTGTTGTACTGTCATTTGATTTTGTTTCTTATATACTCTATTATACTAAAAAAGCGTCCGTTAGGACGCTTCTGTAGACACTTTATTAACTGGTTGCGTCTCTTCCTTGCCTGACGCAATGCCTGTGGTTTAAGTTTTCGTTTGGCTTCCTTCTTGGAATGATGTTGCCAGTTTGGTACTTTCATTAGACTAGTTTACTGAATCCTTTTAATTTGTCAAATTTAATTACTCTGTCAAACTGATCTATCAAATCATCTGTCTTATGAGATATCACAAATACATTAGCATCACTGACAACATACTTAATTATCTTTGTAAAATATTCAGTACCAAATCCATCCAAAGAACTATCGAATATCTCATCAAGAATTAATAAATTAGTGTTAGCAGAGTTTTTCATTCTTGCAATCTCTCTCCATGTAAAAAGAAGTGCGAGGTCAATCCTCATCTTCTCCCCTTCAGAAAATGATTCATAAACAAACTTGTCATGCACTGGAGATTTCACACTCTCTTTAAATTCTTCATCTAAAGAAAAATTGATATAGAAATCCATCAATTGCAAATATTTATTAATCTGTTGGTTCATTAAAGGTAAGTAACGTTTAATAATTTTAGACTTTACACCACCATCTTTCATTAGAGCATGTGCAAATTCATTATAAACGTTTCTCTCAGTTTCCTTTGATTGTTCTTTTTGGAGACCTTCTAATTCTCCTAGTAATTTTTCTAACGCATTTCTTTCAGTAGTTCTATTTTTAAGTTGTTCGGTAATTGTTTGAATTTCTTGTTCAATTTCTCTGGTCTGATTTTCAAGTCCAGAAATCCTTGTGCTTGTTTTAGAAATTTCATGCGTTAGTTTGGATGCCTCCTTTGTAAATTCCTTGAATTGGTTTTCTCTTTCCTCTTCAAGTCTGATTGCTTCTTCTAATTCCTTATAACCTTTTTCAAGTTCTTTGGCTTTAGATTTAGCATCATTAATTCTATCTATACGAAACTCTTCATCAATAGATTGGGTACATGTAGGGCATGTTACATTATCAGTGAAGAACTTATGCTCTTTAGTAATGGTAGATACTTTTTGAGATAATTTACCTCTTAAGTTACCTAGTTTTCTTAACTTTTTGTTAGAACCTGATGACATTTCAATGTCCTTATTAATAACATCCAAGTTATCAGTTAATTTTTCCAACTCAGATTTATTTTCGTTAACGGCACGTGACAAGGTGACGAGTTTATCTTTTTTACTCTTGACATTTTTTTTACCTGTTTCTTCCAATTCTTGAATAAAACTATTTTGCATATCAATTTTTTCTTCTAGAAGATCTTTACGAATAGATAACTCTCTTATTCTTTCGTTAGTTCCTCTCATTCTTTCTCTGAGAAGTAAACTCATTACTGAAAATATTTTAATGTCTAAAAGATCTTCAATAACTTCCCTCCTAACTGGAGCATTTAACTGCATAAAAGGCACAAAAGATGCACTACCCAGTATAACAATCTGAGTAAATGACTTATAATTTAATTTCAATACCTGTTCTTCTAACCATTTTTGCTGATCAGCAGCTGCAGAAGATTGATTCAATATAGTTTTGTTTTTATAAATTTCAAATACATTTGGTTTTATTCCTCTTACTACTTTCCATTGTGTTTTTCCAATATCAAATTCTACTTCTACCAAACATTCTTTTTCATTTACTGTATTAACTAACTGCCCTTTTGTTATTTTACGAAATGGTTTATTGAACAGAGAAAAAGTAAGAGCATCTAATATAGTACTTTTACCAGCACCATTACTACCAATAATAAGACTAGTTTTTGATTCTTTTAAATTAATTTCTGTAAAATTATTTCCAGTGGATAGGAAATTACGCCATCTTATCGTTTTGAATAAAATCATTCGCTCTTGGTGGAATCACAAAATCATCTTCAGTGATGATCACATACCTATAATTATACATGTTACAAGTGTTTATTGCAAGCTGGTCAGGAATTTCCATAACACTCATTGGTGGGTAATCTTCTGCTTCTAATAATCCACCATAACGAAGAGCATCATCCTGCTCCTCAAATAGGTACAATGCTTTCTCCCCTTCGGGATCGGTAACAGCATATGCACCTTCGTGTTCCTTTCCTTTTATAGCAAGAACAAACATTACTCGAACTCGCAAGCCTCCCTATAAACGTCCTTCATAATATTTTTCACTACTTCTTTATCTAAATCAAATTCGGACTCTTCAATGTATTTATTTAAAAGTGTTAATGTATCTGCACTCTCTTCTGAGGAAAACTCTACTTCTTCATCATCAATCTCAAAATTTTCAACAACTTTAAGGTCATAACATCCAGCTTTATCAATCTTGTCAACAAATTTATCGAATTCTAATTGACTTGATTTTTTACGAACAATAACCTTGACTATCTTATCTTTCAAATGTCTTGCATCATATAATTTATAATTAGTGTCTTCATAATAGACCTTCTCAAACATAGTATAAGGATTTGGAATAAACTCTAATTCATAAGTATCTGTATCAAATATATGAAATCCTCTCTTGTCCCCTGCATCATTCCAAAATATTTGGTAAGGATTACCCAAATAAAATATTTTACCATCATTCGATCTTGTGTGATAATGTCCAGAAAACACCACATCTAATTTTTTAAATGCACTAACATCCATATTCATATGTGCATTTGTCTGAACCATTCCTGGAAATAATTGAAATCCATTTAACTCTAGATGGCCAAATGCAGATTTACACTTTGTATTTTTAATCGCCTTCATAGATTCATCATAATTATCTTGACATATCCAAGGTAATAACAATGTTTGAAAACCATCTATGTCTATTTCTGTTGCACTACTATATCTAACAACATTATCATAAGATTCCAATAGAGAATCTACTGCATTAACTTCATTCGTATTCTTATAATAAACATCATGATTACCAACTATAGTATGTACATTTATTCCCAATTCTTTAAATTTATCATACACATGTTCTTTTGCCCAATTCAATGCCCAAAAATCTATGGTTTTACGATTATCAAATGAATCTCCTAGATGAATTGCATGTTCAATTTTCCTCTCTTTAATCGTGGGAAAGAAAATATCATTATAAAACTTTTCAAAATAATCGTGAAAAAGTTTACTACTCTTCCGAGCACCATAATGCGTATCAGTTATTAGTGCTATCTTCATTTCTTCCACTCCTTCTTTTCATAATCAAAGTCAGGATGTGGTGCAGCAGAAACTACTGGGTCTTTAGTCTTGTTTTTAATAACAATAAATCTATCTGCAGCAAATGTTCCTGCTAGATTGACCTCAATCTCATCTCCATCTTTCCAATTAACAGTACCATCTTTCTTGGTGTGCAGCATTGCTTCTTGAATTTGATTAATTAGTTCTTGAGTTAATTTCATACTCGATTTCAATAACTTTGGATGATTTTCCAGAGGAGTCTGCTCTGGTCAGTCTTTTCATAGTACCACGTAGTTGTTTAGTAATACCTTCTAATTCATGTAAGAGCTCTGCCTCTAGATCATCGGCAATGTCTCTATGTCTGTCTACTCTCATTGGTCAAATATACCGTAGGGTGTTAGATCATATTTTACTTTAGCAATACCCTCATGTTGTTGTTTGATAGGTTGTCCTATCTTGTCTAGGATCTCAGCAGGAATCTTTTTCTTAGAAATATCATAGGGTATCGGTGCGTTTGCTACACACACCCTAATACACTCCCACTGCTCGTCAGTAAAAAAATTATTATGATACATTAGGAATACTGTTTAGACTGTATATTTTCTTTGATAGTGTTGTAGTCAGAAGCATTGTAATCTCCATCTGCACTGAAAACTTCATCAAATCCAGACCTTTCAATAATTTTAGATCTTATATCCATTTGACGTTTTTCTTTTTGTATTCTACGAAGAAAGGCATAATGAATAATTTGAGTGAAATAAGCAAATGGGTTTCTAGATTTTTCGGGATCAAAGTTTTTTATGTACTGGACACAATTTTCAATTCCATCAGATATCATATCCTCCCTAAACATATAGTTTACGAAGTTTGGTTTATAGGACAAGTGAGTGGCAATTTTTAAAAAACAAGATCCAAGATAATTCGTTATTCTAGGACGTGGCTTACCTGCTTCTTCTGCTTCTGCACATTTACCTCTGTATACAATAAGTGCTTCAAGAAACTCTTTATTGTTTACATAATGCTCCGACTTTTTAGTACGTCTAACCATTGCATTTTTTTCCGTGCTAGTTGTTTACATTATAACATATCATTTTCTTTTAATCAACAAAAGTAACCTGTCATCGATTTCCTTTGTAACTACAATATCAAAGTTTTCAAAGGATTTTAAGATGTTCTCTTTAGAAACACCTGACCAATCTTCATCAAGTTGAGTTTCAAATAATCTAACATCATCAATAATTACCAAACCTAAGTCAGCTTGATATTCTGTATCAATTATACTACACTCTTCTAATAAAGGTACATCTAAATGATTTTTAGAACTGAGACCTTGAGACCAGTGAGCATCCAACCAAAAGAAAACATGATCTTCCTTTGTTAAACTATTTAAGTACTTTGGAATTTCAATCAAACTATCACCCAACACACGCTGTACATTTGTCCAATGTCCAATCTGTGGAGTTAACCATTCATATAATTTTTCTGATATTTCAACAGTGAAAATTTTTTCAAAGTATTGATAGATGGCATCTATACTCTGTCCATATGCAGTTCCAGTCTCAATAAAAGTGGAGAAAATATTGGGATCTTCTACATGTTCGGATATTGCTTCTGAGTATTCACTCAGGTCTTGCGGATTTAAAAATCTTCCCATTTTACCTATTCAGTTACAAATTTATTATAACACAAAGTTAAAGGGGTTGACAAGGTGGTAAAATATGTGTAGAATAACTCTGTAAGGGTTCAAAGGGATTTATTAGCTAGATTTATAAAGCTTCTCTAAGAATATTCGGGCATCAGATATAGAACTTAAAAAACCCATGTCCTCATTAGCGGGTGATTCATTAGTCTCTCTATCTTTATCTTTTATATATCTTTCATAAATTTTAATTATTTGCTTATCAGATACTTCAGTTACTGTAATTACTTTATCCATATCAATAACTAAAATAGGATCAGTAGACATATCCAACCAAGGATGAACTCTTACTGCACCCATTCCTGCTTGGCGAATTTGAACTGTTTCAAATGTCACAGGTGTGTCGAGTATTAAAATAGTTTTATCTTCTTCTTCGCATGGACATATTCTAGACAAAATTTCTTCGCCAGAAACTAGCTTGATTACTCCTATAAATTCTTTGTCTTTTTCTTTTTTATCCATTTTCCTTCAGATCTATTTGTACTATTTCATAATTAAACTTTTCGTGATTGTAAATTTTGATTCTTTCAATCAGATGGTTTAATGTATAATTCTTACGTGAACTGTAAGTAATATCATCAGCAATGTCATAAAGAACTGCTTGTGTTTTGTTGTCTCCTTTTCTTAGAACTCTTCCAATAGACTGAAGATTTCGGATTCTGGATTTAGAGGGACTAGCAAAAATGACATTATGAAGATTTTTAATGTTAATGCCTGTGGAGAATGTTCCATAAGATGCTACTATGATTGCGTTTTTTTCTTTTTCTGTAATCTCTCTGATTAATTCTCTCTCTTCGGCACCAACACCGCCATGTACAAAGAATACTTTACGATTACCAGATATAGAATTATTTATTAAATTATAAAGTGGTTCACCATGTGCTTCAACTCGACTGAATAGGACAAGAGTATTACCTTTAACATCTAATACTAGATTTTTTATAAAGTTATTTCTTTTCAAATGTCCGATAATATATTGTAACTCATCTTCGTATGTTTCAAACTTTTGTGATTTATGCTTTAACAATAGAACATGAATTTGTAATTTAGAAAGATGACCTTTATCAATAAGTTCTTTTGTTTGAGTTACCTTATAAGATGGCCCAAATAATCCTTCTAAGACCCATTTGTGAGTCTGTGATCCATCTAATGTTCCAGTAAATCCATATCTATATTTGGCATCATTCATCTTTGTCATGATGCTTACAAGTGACTTTGATTTAAAAAGATGAGCTTCATCACCTATTGCTACTTCAAAATCTTTAAAGAAAGGTTTTTTTAACTTGTATATTGATTGCCATGTAGTAATGGTAACAGGGAATTCATTTGTTTTTTCTTTTCCTGAATATATTTTATGACAATATTTTTCTGCATCCCACCCATAATCTTCAAAGTCTTTATACATTTGTTCGACAAGAGAAGTTGTAGGAACAACTAACAATACTTTTTTATTTTTTTCGGTAAAGTATCTTACCACAGCATAGATCATTAGAGACTTTCCTGATGCTGTAGGAGATATTAATAACTTACGATTGTATTTTAATGCATCATATACAGCATCAATCTGATAATCTCTTGGTTTATATTTTGATATGCGAGTCATATACTCTTTGACTCCCTCTCGACTTATTATTTCATTCTCTTCAAATGGTGTACCATAGTGTTTATTATTTTCAAACTCTAAACTATATTCTGACTTTCTTGCCCAGTTAACAATTTTATCTACTAATCCAACATATACTTCTCCAGTAGCAGGAGAGAATAAACGAATCTTACCATCCCAGTATTTACTACGATACTGAGGCATGAATTTTGCACCAGGTACATCAAATGTAAAAAGATCTGATAGTTCTTGGCTTATATGTGGTTCTGTCTTTACAGTCACATATACTTCATTCTTTTTGCGTATGGTAATGTCAGTCACTGTATCCTCTAATAAATTGCTGCCATTCAATCGCATTCTTAACTTGATAAGTACGATTTCCAATAGTCTTTAGAATACTATCCAAATAACTAATCATCACTTGATAGTAATCTATTTTAGAGAGTTGTTTTATTAAATCCTCATCTGCGTCCATGTATTTATCAACATCTTGTCTCAATACCTTGTGGTCAAAAGGTTTGTTAATGTAGACTTGAGGATCTGCTTTGCCAGTGTAGTATTGCCACTTTTCTTTCTTTAGTATCTTAAATTTATTTTCCTCTGCTTTTTTGAGAAGAATTATTCGATTTAAGATTCTATAATACTTTGCGTGTAATGCAGGTATCACAGTTGACTCAGTATGTAAATTATCTGGGTCTAACTTAGAATCCGCATCCCATAACGACTGAATTTCATCAAGATTCATAAAAAAATAAAAAATTACATAACTTCTATATCATATATAGAATACTTAAAAGTAGCGTCGGCCGTGACATAATCTATGTCTCCGACACTAGCATCAAAGTTAATAGTTGATAGAGAAACAGGAAATACATCCCTAAATTTTACCTTTACAATTTCATTAAAACTGCTATTGTAAACTATTAAAGTTGCATCTGAATATTCATTCAATGCATTTTTTGCAGAAGGATCTGGTGTATATGTATCATCTTTTTTTAAATCAATAAACTCTTCTACACTATCTGGATAACCTAGTCCACGTAACCAATTTTGTACTTCCATATAATTTTCTAAATTTTCATCAACAAAGAAGCTTAGAGTAAAATCTTCAAAAGTTAATTTATCACCAGCAACAGGAATATCTCTTAAATAATTTGGTTGTAAAGCAAACCCCAAATTAATACCAGGAATTGAAGCAGAGTTTGAAAAAAAATCTGCCTTCGGTGCTTTAGTTATTACAAATTTAAATCCAACAGGAGATAGATAATTCCTGTTTTTAATTTGATTCGACCAAGGAGTAGACATTATATTATACCTATTATTCTTCTATTTATTCGTTCATAGCATACATCATAATTAAGAACATACCGAATAATAATACTACCTCACCCAAGATCATTGAGGTCATTTTTAAAGTTTCCACTAATTGATAAGTCTTAACATACTGTAATATTTAGCAAAGAAAAAAAGGAGGATTACTCCCCCTTTCTTGGATTTTTTAAATTCCAATTCCCAACATTAAAAACATCAAGAGTTACCCACTTTGCATAGTGTATACCTCTGTAACACAGAAAGGCAAAGACCCTCTCTGGATTATGAATTTCTGGATCGAATTCTGGAACTTCTGGTGGTTCCCAATTAAAATTAATGTGTAACATTGTCTTTACCTCCTGTAACAATATTTATTGTTAGGAGACCTTGACAAAAAAAAGACCCCTCAGAGAGGAGTCTTTGTAAGAAATATAAGCGTCTTGCTTACATGAGGTTAGAAACCTTAACACGTCTGTAGTAACGGTTAGAGTTAACACGTAGACGACCAAGACCTTGCTCAGTACCTTCAGCAAATGGGTTTGCGACGATACCATAACGAGTCTTAAATCCAATTTTTGGTTGGAAGGTGTCCTGACCAACTGCACGAACCATCTGTAGTGGAACGTATGGGCAGTAGAACAGTCCAGCGTCGTAAGGAGATGTACCTTTGTATCCAACAACGTAATACTGATCAGCAGCAACGTTAGCAGAATATGGGTCGATGTACACTCTGTACTTACCTTGTAGAACACCAGCAAATGTATTGCCTGTGTCATCAACATTAAGGTTAGCATTAAGAGCAGGAGTGTAATCAAGTACACCAGCCATTGTTAATGCAGAAGCAACGTCTGCAGAACAAAGGATCATGTTACCCTTTCCTCTACGAGTTTCCTGTGCGATTGCGTTGGCATCTCTTTCGATCTGGAACAGAAGTCCTTTGAACTTCTCAACTGACCATCTACCATTACTATCAACGTCTAAGTCGAAAGTACCTTGTGTAGCGGTGTTAGCCATAGCACCTTGTTTAGCAATCTTATAGATTGTTCTGATAACTTCACGGTTAATTTCAGCAAGGATCTCTGTTGAGAGAATGTTTGCTAATTCCGCTTCAGCATTCAATCCGTGGATTGCTTTAAGGTCTTGAGCAAGTTCTAAACTGTACTCTGCCTTTAAAGCACGAGATTTCGCAGTAACTGTTACTTTCTCGATGCTGAATGCCATCTCGTTGAAGTGGTTCGATGAACCGTCTCCAAGTGCTTCAGCATTTGCTGTTGGCATTGCCTGTCCAACGTTGTATCCTGTTGAGGATGCAGATGAAACAGGGTTAAGTGCAGATGGGTTAGTACCTGCTTGAGTAACTGTACCTAAACCAGCAGCTGTGTCAGTCTCACCAGCAGTGATACTGTCAGCACTGTTCTGTGCAGAGAATGTTGTGTCTGCTTCGTCGAAGAATGCCTCTGTTCCAGCCTGATTGGTGTACT
>VTLG01012053.1_pt1 | contig 10712 bp, 15 predicted proteins | sample 4694571 | NCBI WGS metagenome assembly VTLG01 (sample SAMN12604809, study PRJNA352737) | marine metagenome | biome: ENVO:00000447; feature: ENVO:00000209|ENVO:00000569|ENVO:01000036; material: ENVO:00002151; isolation source: viral sequences binned using virsorter ... | reverse complement strand
GAAGGTTCAGTTGGCCAAGTTACGGATGTTAAATCTAATTCATAATTAGAATCTAACTTAGGTGATGCACTTGCAGGTAAATCACGAAGTGCCTGACGATATGTTTTCCAAGCATCTGCTAATGTTAAATCAGATGATGCTCTCCAATCCGTCAGTGCAATTCTTCGATTTCTTTCCTCACGTAATAATTTCATTGGTTCTGCATTATCAAGTTCAGAAATTTTACTATTAACTTCAGTTTCTGTTGGTTGTGTTTGTTTACTATCTAACCATTCAAGACCAGAGTAATCTTCACCACGAAGAACCCACTCTGATCCTGGTTTTAATGCTTGTAGTGCGTGAGTAACGTCGTATTTCATAATCTTATTTATGTCTACTGTGCAATCTCTGTAACCGTAATTGAATCACCCCAATTACCTAATGTATAAGTTTGATCTCCATCAAAATAATATTGACAATTATATCTTCTCATAGATGTGGTAGATGCATCAATATATGTCTGACAACTCCAAGCACCACTATCTCTATTATGACCACCAGTGTAAGCATACAATGCATATCTAATATATCCAACTTGAGTATTTGAATTAGTAGCATCAATTATTCTCATTTGTACATAACCAGCGTGACCATTTGTACCAGTTTGATATCGAATCGTTCCAGAGGCATGAATAAGTAATTTGCTTGAAGCAAATTTTGGTGTAAATTCAATTTGTTGATATGCAGCAGGACTGGCTGAATTATAGTTATCAAGCCAACTACCAGTTGTAGTCACATCTCTTGAATTTTGAGTTCCGAGAGTAACATTTTGTGTTTGCACCATAAGACCACCATGATGAAGATTTACACCCGTTGATCCTACAATTCTTCCGTCTGCGTGAAATGTGATTGCCATAACTCTCCTATACTACACGATAACCCATGCACCGTCAAGTGTCATGGTCGAACCTAATGTAATCGGTCCTGCATTTAATGCGTTTCGACCAGTTCCAATATAATATCCATTTGGATTATCTAATCTTGCGTTAAAGATAAGTGACCCATCACCAATGTAGATACCTCTAAATGAATTTGCAGCACCAACAGTTTCATAATTATCAACAGTGGTTGTATTAATACCAAGATTTTTTGTGGTTGTAATACCAGTTGAACCAAACTTCCATTCACTGCCTGATGGAAGACCAGTTAAATCAGAACCATCACCAACAAACTTAGTCGCAGTAGCAACACCAGTGATTACAACACCACTATTATTTGCTTGTGCCTTAACTGCTCCGCCAAACTTAATTGCAGAAGCATCAATACCTGTTAGGTTTGCACCACTACCACTAAATGATGTTGCAGTTACAACACCAGTGAACTTACCATCAAGGAAGACCTGTTAGTCCTGAACCATCACCAACAAACTTAGTTGCAGTGGCAACGCCAGTGATTACGACACCACTATTGTTTGCTTGTGCTTTGACTGCACCACCAAACTTAATTGCAGAGGCATCAATACCTGTTAGGTTTGCACCACTACCACTAAAAGAAGTCGCAGTTACAACACCAGTAAACTTACCATCACCACCGACATCAAGTTTTGATGATGGAAGTGTAGATCCGATGCCAACGTTTCCACCAGAATTCTGCGAGACACCTCCTGTGCCCGATTGATGTTTCCAGTTGTTAAATCGGATGTCAGACATTATATTATATTTTCAATTTATGGTTTGGGGAATGCAGTTTTTATACTTGTGATTCCAACATACCAACTACCAGTGGTTGCACCTGCTCCAAGTTTTCCATTTGTCATGTCATGATATAGTTGATCTAATTGATCTTGTATCATAGGATATCCAGATGTTGTTGCAGATCCTACAACCCTATCACTTTGATATTTTTTAGCGTTATATGCAGTTTGTAAGTTTGTTATTTCAGTTGCTATTTCTGAATCAGAAGGGACACTACTTCCGTCTGGGCATTTCCATTGACTTATAGCATTTGTATCTGGATCCCACGCAAATGATGCTTTTGGTCTTAAAGATTGAATAGCGTCAACTTTATTTATTGTACGTTCCATTAGATTTCTACCTCCCATATTATTAAATGAGACTTAGCGAATCTCGATCTATTTGTGCCACTTTCACGATAGGTATAACCTTTCATTCTCCAAGTTTGTGCACTTGTATTACCTGATGCGTAACTTCCTTGCACAGCAACGTTTGGTGGATAGTAGTTATTACCCAATGTGCTTGATTCTGGATAATATTGATAATCAGTATTATCTATAGCACCTGCAGAAGAATTATTTAAAATTGCCACAACTCCAAAAGCACCTGTGCTATTATAATATCCACTACCTGGATCTGTCATACCTGAAAAACCTTGTATTATCATAGTACTAGTAGCTGATACTGGTGTAATGGTTATTGTATTAAGATCTCCATAAACTCTATTACCAGTGAGTCCAAATAAATTAGTGTCTGCAGTTCCAGAATGGGTAACAGCTGTTGTTGAAGCATTATAACTTACTTTGCATTGTAATACTGGACTTCCTGCTCCATATTCTAATCCATTTGCACTTGAATTAACTTTTAATACCTTACCAGCAGCACCGATTGCAAGTCTTGTATCTGCACTCGCTCCTCTGACAATTATATCACCTTGTGTTGTAGTGGGAGATGATGCTTGTCCTTTTGCTACGAACGCCCAACTTCCGTGTGCTGTTCCACCTGATGATGGATTGTTTCCAGTTGTTGCAGTCGTGCAAATATAAGTTGATGTTACTGAACCATCAGTGAACACAACTAAATCATCAGGAACATATGCTGTTGAGTTATCATACGTCCCTCGAAAAACTTGTTTTATCTTGCCTAAATCAATTGTTGCCATGTTATTAAATGGTTGCGATTAGATTCCCATCATTATTTATACTGAAAATTATACCCGATGGTGCAAACATAACTTGTTCAAATGCTGCATATTGATCACCAGTAATATTATCAGCACCTTTGTTCGTGGTTCTCACTTGTAGATTACTTCCAATTCCAGTAAAACCATAAACTTCTGCAGCAGAAACATCAGTGAGATTTGCACCACTCCCACTAAAACTATTTGCAGTTACAATACCAACGACAACAATACCATCAGCATTGGTAGTGATTGTACCAACACCTGCGGTGTGCGTTATTTTATTTACTCTAATTTCTGATGCCATTTAATTATTTATTGTTTTTCTTTAAGTTGCAATTTCTTCAACGATGAATAAAGTTTCGGAAGCAGCTGCTGAAAGTTTTTGTGATGCATATCCTCCAGACATTTCCTGATAATTTATCGAATTTGCTTTATGTGCTCGAAGTGAAAATGTTTTTGCTGATACACCCCAAGATGGCATTTTATGATACAGATGAAGCATTTCTCCATGACCATATCCTACCATGAATCCAGACACTACTCTTAATGCATCATTCTGATCACTGATGAACAATGCCATACCCACATCATCTGCTACGTTTGTTCGTTCTCTTACACCAGCAGAGCAATAAATATACAAATCACAATTAGCAGTTGATGGAGTATATGCTTGGGAAAAAAATTCTGTGCCTTCACTTCTTTGTGGAATAGTATCATCCATTGGAAAACTAGATTCTGAGATACTTTGTCTAGAAATAGTATAACCTACTTTTCTTATTAATGTACCTGCAGATACATTAGTCAATCCTGCACCATTTCCAAAAAAAGTACTTGCAGTTATCGAACTTGCAACTGATACATTTGTGGAAGTAGATACACCAGTTACGTTTAGACCACTGGTAAAATTGACTGCATCAACACCAGTTTCTCCTATTATCTTTGTGGTTTTAATTTCTGACATTTTTTAATTAAGTTGCAATTTCTTCAATAACGAATAATGATGCATGAGTTGCTGCTCCATATTTTTCAGTTGCGTACCCTGTTGCTGCATAATTTATTGAATTCACTTTATGTGCTCGGAGTGAAAAAGTTTTTGATGATACACCCCAAGATGGCATTTTATGAGTAATAATTATATTAGCACCATGAACAACACCACTGGTAGTATTATATTCAGTGACTGCTCTTAATGCACTTGTATTGTCACTGATGAATAATGCCATACCCACATCATCTGCAACATTTGTGCGTTCCCTTATACCAGCAGAGCAAGTAATGAATAATTCGCAGTTGGCAGTTGATGGAGTATATGCCTGAGAAAAGAATTCAGTGCCCTCTGTAATCTGAGGAGCAGTATCATCATTTGGAAAACTGGATTGAGTAATAGATTGTCGAGTGATGGTGTAAAATGTTTTTCTTAATAATACACCTCCACTTACACCTGTTATTCCCGCACCATTTCCAAAAAAAGTACCAGCAGTTACTGAACTTGCGACTGATACATTTGTGCTAGTAAGAGTTCCAGTTGCATTAATACCCTTCGTAAACTGAACTGCATCAACACCAGTTTCTCCTATAATGTTTTCGACTCTAATTTCTGACATTTTAGTTAAGTTGCGATTTCTTCAATTATGAATAATGATGCATGAGTTGATGCTCCCATTTTTGTTGAGGCATATACGTTGTTGTATGTCCCAGAAAAATAATTTATTGCATTTCCTCCGTGTGCTCGGAGTGATAAAGTTTTTGCTGATGTACCCCAAGATGGCATTTTATGAATAAGAGTAAAATTATCACCATTAATACTAGATTGACCATCAGTTGCTCCACTCACTACTCGTAAGGCATCATTGTTGTCGTTTACAAACAATGCCATAGCCATTTGAGTATTTACGTTAGAACTTTCTCTTATAGAGCAATTTGCGATAATATATAAATCACAATTAACCGTGCTTGGTGTATATGATTGAGAAAAGAACTGGGTTCCCTCTGTAATTTGTGGAATAGTATCATCGTCTGGGAAATTAGCAGCACTAATAGATTGTCTAGTAATAGTATAAGATGATTTTTTCAATAATTTACCTGCACTCACATTTGTAATTCCTGCACCATTTCCAAAGAGAGTAGCAGCAGTCACAGAACTTCCAACCGATACATTTCCAACAGTGGCAATACCAGTTACACTAATACCTTTCGTAAACTTGACTGCATCAGTGCTATTCTCTCCTGTTATATTATCGACTCTGACTTCAGACATTTTTAAATCTTTTTTTTTATTTAGTTAGAATACATTCAATACATTCATAATAAATGTAGTGCCAGCAGATACGTGAAAGGTTGCACCTGTTGAGACATTAATACTACCCAGTCTTGTAAATGCTGTATTACCCGATGAATTATCCGATTGAATTCGGATTGATGTTCCTGCACCAATTGTAAATACTTCTGGTGTTTTAAAACATAGATTTTCAAGTGTGCCTTGTGTAGTACTAAGTACAGTTGCAAATCCACTGACTCCTGTTATATTTGCACCATCACCAACAAATGCACCATGAAATTCAGTAGCAGTACATATGCCAGTTACACGTAGACCATCTCTAAATGTACCAACTCCTAGAGAATCAACATTCGTTACGTCTTCATAGGTCAGTGTACCACCAATACCAACATCACCTGGTATGATTGCATCTCCTGTAATTCCATTTAATTGTATTCCCATTTTTTTACCTAGTATTGAAGTGACACACCAGTAACTCGTGTCTCTTTACTTCCTAATGCTTGATTCGCAAATTCGACCTTATACTTTAATTGAGTTCCTGTATTTGATATTGTAACATCATTTGCTTTTGCCATCTTAACTCCAGTTGCAAAATTAGGTTGTGCAACTAAAGTTACTTGAGTATAGTTTGTACCATTATTTGCAGATAAGAAAACTTTTAAGTCAGTGTTTAACGTTGTTGTTCCTGATTGATCAACATAAGTAACAACGACTCCCATTTTTGAAGTTGTGGCAGCTGCATTAATTGTGGTGCTTTGATAAGAACCTGTAGCACTAGATGTTAATGTAGTAAATGATCCATTTGATACTCCAACACCTGAAGCATCAGTTTTCATACCAATATATTGTGATGAAGAACCACCACCATTAGCATTACCATAAAATAGAAAAACTCTTCCTGCAGTTGGAAGATTAGTTATTGTTACTCTTCCATCACCATGTGCAGTACCAATATCATTTTGAGTAAACTCTGCAAGCATAGTATTATTCGATTTTGTATAAGTATATTTAACTCCGTGTCTTGCTGATCCACTATTCATATACTTACCAAAATGATATCCATTTGCATTTGAAGCAGAAGCATAATCAATATTTACTTGAGTTGTACCAGTGGTTTGGTTTCCACCAGGAAGATTACTAATTCCTAGATGTGTCTCAACAGCTGAAGTAAAAATCTGATCTTCTATTTGATCTGGTGAAAAAGAACCTCCACTTGCTTCAGCTTGGTTAGCAGATAAATCAATATCCCAAATAGTTGATCCATTATAAGTTGGATTTTTTCCAGTTGTAATAGTTGTTTTAGGAGAAATAATCGCACCAGCATTAGGATATGCGACTGAGGTTGCCTGACCACTACCATTTACTTTATGATAAAAATAATGAGTGAAATCTCCTGACAAGTCAAAAGCAAAATTTACACTAGCCTGAATGTAACCACCAGTTTCAGCAGTTCTTTCTTCTGCCCAATAACCAGTTACAGGTGCACCCATTCCACTATTCATACGCAATATTCCTGGTTGCCCGTGAGTACCTGCTTGATCAAATTGATATGTTACTACCGTATCGAAAACTGATGCAACAAATTCACCTGTTGTACTTCTTGCAGCATTAGTTATTGTTGATATACCAGCACTATCTTGATAAGTATCAACAAAAGTAGAATTTGTATTTGAAGCTGTTGAATTTTCAAGTGCACTTACTTTTAATGCCAGTGCAGAAATATCATTAATTATTTTATCATCATCAAATGGAGTCACATATTGAGTCACACTTCCTTGTGATATTCTTGCACTTGGAATTAATCCACTTGATATATTATCTGCGTTTAAAGTAGTTAAGTTTGCTCCAGATCCATGAAGAGTTACAGCAGTCACTGAACTACCAGCAGATACGTTTGTAGAAGATATATTTGTAAACGTAACAGCTACACCTGTTATATTATTTACAATTACATCAGCCTTAGTTCCATCAGCACGAAACAAATTAATATCACCACCATTAGCAGTGATACTGTTTATTCCTGAGATACTATTTGGTCGAATTACAGTCATAACTTTATTTATTATACCACCACAAAATTACCATCAACATTCAGAACCCCGTTAACTGATACAGGACCTGCCATCAAACCATTCATTGAGGTTCCAATATAATGATTACCATTGATTGCATTATCATATAGTATCATACCATTACTTACATAAAGTCCTCTCGCAGAATTACCTATGCCTTGTAGGTCAGGATCATCAACATTCGTAGTTCCAATACCAACAGTCTGTGATGAAGTTTGAATACCAGTGATTGCTGTGGTAAATGCACCAGCTCCTCCGCCTCCACCTGCGATACTTATATCAATTCGATTACCATCTTTCTTAAATGTATTACCAGCACCAACAAAATTAAGAATACGAACAGTCCCTATACCTGAACCAGCAGATTGAATACCGACAACTGGGTCTGAATCTATTAGAGATATATTACCACTTCTACCAAATACACCAGTGACATTTGCTGTAGATGCACCAGCAAAACCAATGTGTCTTACGTGAATGACTGTTCCATTTTCAGGTGCGGATGCAAAGGTAAGTGAGTTAGATCCTGTTCCTGATACTGTATATGCTCTTGTTGTTGAATCACTAGATGGGTACTGCATCACACCATCTAATGCAACTAATATATTATCATTATTAACAACTGCTCTTGATAAAGTAAATGTAGTGGTGCTTCCATCAGCAGTGAATGTATCAACTTTATTATCTGAAATATCAAATGTGGGAAAGTTATTCGCAACTAAATTTCCGAAGATAATATCAGTGGATGAGGGTGCTACTGAGAATATAATTACAGATCCATTTGAATCTATGCCATAACCATTTCCTGGTGTTGTAGTGTCGTGTGGTCTTTGTATCACACCATTATGTGATAAGAACAACTGAGCTGCTCTTGTCATCTGTGCTTTTGTACCACCACTATGTGTTGCTACAAACTTTGTATTGACCCCATCAAATGCAACACTTAAAGTATGAGATATACCAGATCCAGCACCTGTAATATTAATTTTATTTCCTGCATTTGCGTCAGACGCATTTGCCGCTAATTGAATTGTATTATGATCTACTTTAATTACAAAATATGCGGTTCCATTTGTAAGTCCTGTGATATTTCCACCACCACCATTTGAATATGTCGCTCTTGTCCCTGTTAAAAAACGATGATTATTTAATGTGATCGTGTCTGCATCCCGATTGACAATATTAGCATCAGAACCATTAAAGGTTGTAGTAAATGCAAGATCATCTAAAATCTTAAAACTATTATTCTCACCTGTCGCTCCTTTGTTACCTAGATATGCCATGTTACACCACCACTAAAACTGAACCTGTTGCAACATCAATTGTTGCTCCGACTGCAACATTGACTGTACCAATTAATAATCCGTTCTTTCCAGAAGGAATATTAATATTACTACTAATATCATTATCAATTAGAAGTGCACCATCGGTGATTGCAATATTACCCAGTGCCTGTAATGCACCTTCGGAGTTTGCTGTGCCAACTGCCTGTGCTGTACCAACACCTACAACTTTACTGGTTGCAACACCAACTTCATCAGATGCCCATGTACCAGCTGCACCAACACCACCTCCACCACCTTGAACAAATACAGTAGCAATACCATTCGTTACGAACGCAGTTGTAACACCAGGACCTGCAAAATTAAGAGAGGTGACTCCGCTACCTACTTTTACAGTTGACGTATTATTTGAATTAGATGTTGATATACCTAACTTTGCAGTATCATTTAATTGTGTTAAACCAACAGAACCATCTGCAGGAACTCCTACACCTAATGCAAGACCAAGAACAATGATGAAACAATCATCAGCACCACTTGGTGCAGTTGCAAAAGTTATTTCATTATTGTTTATCTGATATGCAGAATCCGCTTCTTGGATTACACCAGCGACTGATACTAGGAGAGAGAATGATGAGCCAGGAAAAAAATCACTACCACCACTCTTCAATTGAAAAGTTGTAGTAGATCCGTTAAACTGAGATGTTATATCATCCAGTTTGAGATAATTTCCTGATGTAAGTTCTCGACCTAAGTATGGCATTATATTATTTTTAGTTATTTATGACATAGATGGTTCGTCTGGCCAGACAATTTTGCAATATACATTATTTTTCAATTGCCTCTCTGCATCTATTGGAAAATTTCTTAATTGTTTTCGATATTTTCTCCACTTTCTTTTTTGTAACCAAGATAAATCATTATCTGGTATAGCTGTCCAATCAGTTTTATTTAATAATAAATCTCTTATTTCTCTCAATTGAATCATTCTTATTTCAAATATTTCTTCAGGTGTTTGCTCATCTGATTTAAAGGTTTTACCATCATAAAAAAATCCAATTCTAATATCATTTGGACAATCTATCCATTTCATCGAGGGGTGAACTTCATACGATTGCTCCTTTACGTCAACAACCTTATCATCATGTATTAATGCTTTCATTATGAGTAATTTTCTACAACCACAACTCCATGCGTTCCTGCTCCACCTGTAAACATTCTTACACCAGCTGAACCACCAGATCCAAATGCTCCTGCAGATGATCCAGTTGAAGCACCACCTGATATATCATGACTACCATTAGTAAAGTTATCATCCAACGCTCCTCTACCTGGACCTCCCCAGAAGGATACTCCACCTTGTCCAGCAGACATTCCATCTGGAGCACCATTATAATTTAACATGGGTAAATCTCCATATCCTCCTTGAATATTAATGTCACCACCTGAACCAACACCTGGTATTGCTTGACCAACAACACCTGCATTATTAGTATAATAAGATCTTCCAGCTTTTCCACCAGTTGCAGAGCAGTGTGAACCAAATGATGATGGTTGACCATCATTTGGAGAAGTAGATGAAGAAACGTCGTTGTTATAATTATGAGGGGTGGCAGTTCCACCCATACCAACGGTTACAGTTACACTTGATATTGAACTTACGTCTATTATTTTAATTGCAGTTCCACCAGCAGCTCCTCCTGCACCAGCATCATCAAGTCTGTTTCCACCAACAGCAGAACAACCCCCACCACCACCAGTTACATATACTTTTACTTTTGTAATACCAGATGGTTTTGTCCAAGTCGCAGTGCCTGGAGTGGTAAAAACATTCATACTCTGTAAACCAGCAGACATACCTGTTAAGTTTGAACCATCTCCATGAAATCTTGTAGCTGACACAGCACTATCTGTTATTGATATTGCACTTCCCACCTTAACAGTTGTTGCAGTAACAATCCCTGTGACATCTATACCTTGCGAATTTGCGGTGACTGCTGAACCAACTACTATTGAAGTCATAGTTTGTGGAGCGGTTGTTGCAGTGACAACACCAGTTACGGTTAAACCATGCGGAAAATTAGGTGCACCGTTGGCATTTTCATTTGTTATTTGATTTGCTCTTAATCTCGACATGATTATGCTTTTTAGTTATTTAGTTTAATTGTAGGTGTATCTTCCTCT
>VTLG01005589.1_pt1 | contig 10712 bp, 17 predicted proteins | sample 4694571 | NCBI WGS metagenome assembly VTLG01 (sample SAMN12604809, study PRJNA352737) | marine metagenome | biome: ENVO:00000447; feature: ENVO:00000209|ENVO:00000569|ENVO:01000036; material: ENVO:00002151; isolation source: viral sequences binned using virsorter ... | reverse complement strand
GATACTGCAGAAACTACAAATGGTAGAATGTTAATTGAGTTTTTAGATAAAGCAGAATTAGCACTAACAGAACATACTAGGGTTATAATTGATGAAATAATATATGACCCAAATCCTAATAAGTCAAAGATGGTAATGAAAATGACTTTTGGAACAGCACGATTTGCAAGTGGAATTACAGGAGCAATAAATAAAAATAATATTGACATATCCACACCAACAGCACAGATTGCAGTTCGTGGAACTAACTTCACTACTACAATAGATGAACTAGGAAGAAGTTTAGTAATACTACTACCTGATGAATTTGGCGACCCATCAGGAATAATTATAGTTAGTAATGACGCAGGAGAAGTTACACTAGACCAAGCATACGCAGCAACTATGGTATCTTCAGCAGATTCAATGCCTACTAAGTCAGTAGTCATAAATGGAATAACACCTGCTATAATTGATAATATGTTTATTGTCAATCCGCCACAAGAAATAAGACAAGAAATTGAAGAAAGTGTGCAAGTAGACCAAGATTCAGGACTATTAGATGTAGACTTTTTAGAGTTTAATGAACTAGAACAAGACGCACTTAGTGATACTGAAGTAAACCTTGAATTTAGTGAACTAGATATCGATTTCTTAGAAGCAGACTTTTTAAGAGACTTGCTCGATGTCATAGAAGAATTAGAAAAGACTACAGTTAAACTAGCAGATGCACAAGCAACAAGCGGCGGAGACTTTTCACTAAGAGGAGCAACTCTAGGTAAGAATACAGATAGCCAGTATAACATATTTGTGGAAGACGGTGGCGTTGTATTTTATAGAGATGTACAAGGAGTAATCAGAATCAGGGTACCAATAGGCAGTAGTACAAAACTTGTTACTAATGTTGAAGGCTACGAAGGAATAATTGATTTAGATGGAGGAGACGATTCATTAATCGTAATAACACAAGAATGAGTAAAGGAAGCAATAGACGACCAAAAAACATTACAGAAAAACAGTTTGAAGAAAACTGGGAGAAAGTATTCGCTCGTAAAAAGACTCCAAAACATGGAAGAACAAAAGTCCATAGAGATAAAACTAAGTATAGAAGAAATATAAAGCATGATGCTGAACTTTTTGTACTAGTAAGTATATTTTGCATTTCATTAATAGGAGTAAGTCCTAATATTCAAGCAGGACCAACAGATGATAACCATGTTCACATAGAGCAAGTTAATAGTGGAGATGGAACAGACATAATGATAAATCAAGTGGGATTTGGTAATACTATTGAATTTTCATTTGACCATGCAAATAATATTTTTAATTTAAATCAATATGGTAACGGTAACTCAATATCTTGGGTTCCTTACTGGGGTTCTGGAAAGAGCTGGGGAGGAGATGTAGATGGTACAGGCAATAATGAAGCGGTTATCCAATATGACGGAGCAACATATGGTAGACATATTTGGGGTAACAATAATGATGTTGATATATACCAAAGTGGTGCTCACACTCACTGGTTAGATATTCATGCTGATGATGTCGAACACGATATGTGGCAAGAAGGAGCAGGAAGTCACTATAGTCATGTTTATTACTATGGTAATACTGATGGCTCAATCTCTAATATAGAACAGAAAGGAGATGCAAATCATAATATACAACTTACTATTCAAGGCTCTGAAGCAACTACACTAAACTTATCTCAGTTAGGAAATACAGCTCAAGCTTACAGTATAACACATAGCTGTTTTACTGTTGGAGGCTGCACAGTAAATGTCAGTCAAGGAAACTAATATGCCAGTAAGAAAAGTAAAAGGCGGATATAAATGGGGTAAATCTGGAAAGACTTACAAGACTAAAAAGGCGGCAGAACGCCAAGGTAGAGCAATCTACGCGTCAGGATATAAAAATGGCAAGAGGAAGAAAAAGAAGAAGAAGTAGGGCTAAAGCAAAACGTAATATACCTACTAATTCAAAACTCTATTCAAGAGTAAAATCAGCAGCTAGAAGAAAGTTTGCTGTATATCCAAGTGCATACGCAAATGCTTGGTTAGTACGAGAGTACAAAAAGCGAGGAGGTAAGTATCGTCGTGGCTAAAAGAAAGAAACTTACAAAAAGACAAACTAATGCTTTAGCAAGGCATCGTCGTCATCATACGAAAAAGCACATGGCTTATATGAGAAGTCAAATGAAAAAAGGTAAAACCTTTACTCAAGCTCACAAAGCAGCCATGAAGAAGGTAGGAAAATAATGGCAAGAAAAGGTGGACTAACTAAATGGTTTGGAGAAAAATGGGTTGATATATCTAGGCCTAAGAAAGGTGGTGGATACGCTACTTGCGGTAGAAGAAAAGCAGGTAAAGGCGGATACCCAAAATGTGTTCCTGCGGCTAAGGCTGCAAGAATGAGCAAGAAACAAATAAAATCAGCTGTTCGTAGAAAACGAGCAAAGAAACAAGGTGTAGGTGGGAGACCAACTAATGTAAAAACCTTTGTTAGAAGAAGGAGAAGAAATGGCCGTGCGAAGAAAAACTCGAGGTAAAAAGAGAGACCCTAGATTAAAAAGAGCAGGGGTCAAAGGTTTTAATAAACCAAAAAGAACTCCAAAACACAGAACAAAATCACACATTGTTGTTGCAAAAGTGGGGAATAAAATAAAAACTATTCGATTTGGACAACAAGGAGCAAAAACTGCAGGTAAACCAAAGAAAGGTGAATCTGATAGAATGAAAAAGAAAAGAGCTTCATTCAAAGCAAGACATAGAAAGAATATAAAGAAAGGTAGAATGTCAGCAGCATACTGGGCAGATAGAGTAAAATGGTAAGATTATTACTACTACTTTCATCTTTTCCAGTCTTTGCTGATTTAGACTTAACTCTTCCACAAGAGTTTGATTACGAACAAATGCAAAGAGATTCAAGACTTATAAAAGATTGGGAAGAAAGAAATAGACTTAACTTTTTTGATGTACACCCAAGACCTACTAAGGAACAGATTAGACATTCATGGTTAATAAATTCATTAGATTTAGCAACAACAATTTATGCGCTAGAGACTATGGATAATGTTAGAGAGGGAAACTTTATATTAGGAGAACAACCAGAAGTAGCAGAGGTACTAGCACTAAAACTTATTGTATTACCCTTAATTCACCAAAACTCAAATACACATCAAATGGTTCTCATCAACTCTGTAGTTACAGCAGCGGTTGTAAATAATCTTTATGTAATAAATAGATATGATTAGACTACTAATAGCAATACTTAGTATTGGACTTTTTGTTTGGAACCCTTATCCTTTCAAAATACTAGAACTTCAAACATTCGATTGGCTTATGAAAACACAGCCTGAAGTTCAAAATCAAAATATAGTACTCGTTGATCTTGACGAGGAAATCGTAGAGGCATATGGAGGATATCCATTACCTCGCACACTTTACTCAGATATGATGGATAGAGTCTCGGGCGTACCGGGATTCACTATCCTCATGCCTGACCCAGATATAAGAAATAATGAGAATGATTTATACTTGTCACAGAGTATGGCAGATAAACCAACCGTGTTAGCTTTTGCAGCTTCAACACAAGCAGATGAGCTAGGACCTCATGTAGGTAGTGCTCAAATAGGAGGAGACCCATCAGAATGGCTATTACAGTATCCAGGAATTTTAAGACAAACACCAGTACTGTCCATCAACGCAGAAGGCAAAGGTATAGTAAACTCAAGAAGCGAAATAGACGGAATCGTAAGGCGCGCTCCCGTCGTCGTAAGTAGTGGTGGAAAGGTATATCCTAGTTTCGGACTTGAAATGTTAAGACTAGCAACAGGAGATATAAGTTACCAGATAAAAACGGGGGACTATGGAGTAGAATGGGTAAGAATACCAGCATATGGTAAGATGAGTACTGATGCAAATGGAAACATATGGATTAGCACAAATGTAAAATTTTATAGACAAAGTGCATCAGAGTTTATGGAGAATCCTATACAAGCACCATTTGTAATTTTTGGTGTAACTGCAGAAGGAGTCTCTAACCCAGTTCCTACAGCTTCTGGTCCTAAGTACCCCCATGAAATTCAAGCAAATATACTACATAATTTAATTGAAGGAAAAGCGCCCTCTATACCCAACTGGAGTGCGGGAGCGGAGCTAGGAGCTGCAGTCCTAGCTTTGCTACTTTTATTTATTACTGCAAGTAGAGTATTTTTAAGTGTACCAACTTTACTACTTGTACTTGGAGGTTCTTTATATGGAACCTGGTATGCGTTTCAATCTTCTTATTTATTTGACGTTTCTGGTATCATAGTTATCTCCATTCTTTTTTGGAGTATCGAAAGTTTCAGGAATTTTATGAAGACCTATTTCGAGAAAATGGAAATTAAACGACAATTTGGGACATACGTTAGTCCTGCCTTAGTGAAAAAATTACAAAAAGACCCAACATTACTGAGATTGGGTGGGGAGACCAAACGACTAACATTTCTTTTTTCTGATATTAGAGGATTCACACCAATTTCAGAAAAATATCAGAAAAATCCTCAAGGACTCACAGAACTTATTAACAGATTCCTTGATAACCAAACACAAATTATATTAAAACATGGTGGCACAATCGATAAATATATGGGAGATTGTATCATGGCATTTTGGGGTGCACCACTTGATGATGACAATCAGGTGGAGAATGCAACCAAGGCGGTTCTTGAAATGAGAGAATCGTTGGAGGAACTAAATGAAAGACTCAGAGAGGAAGGCTTGGATCAAATTAATACAGGAGCGGGAATCAACACGGGGCTCTGCGTTGTTGGGAACTTCGGTTCCAGTAATCGGTTTGACTACAGCGTGCTTGGTGATAGTGTTAATCTTGCTGCAAGGCTAGAATCAAGTTGCAAAGAGTATGATACTAGTCTTATTATATCAGAGTACAGCATGGTGGACGACTATGACTACAAATTTTTAGATGAAGTTACGGTCAAAGGAAAATCAGAACCAGTCAAAATCTACACCATTGAAAAATAATACTTGACTTTTGAGTGTAGTTTTGATATAATTACACCATAACGAAAAATAAATTTTTCAAGAATCAACAAGGAAAAAACGAAGTGGATAAAGACGTACAGAAAAACACAGCAGATATCGCAGACCTAGATAAGAGAATGTCTAGTCACGAAGCCATGTGTGAAGAAAGATGGAAGACTTGTTTTAACCGCTTCGACAATATGGATTCCTCAATAGGTAGAATCGAAACGATATTAATTGGAGCGTCAGGAAGCTTAATAGTGGGTGGCGCCGTGTTAATACTAGCAATGTGGAACATTCAGGTTTAGGAGAAAACAATGGAAGCAAAATATACAAAGAAGGATATTAAAAAATCCCCAAAACAAAAAGGAAAAGCCGAGCAAAAAGCAAACGGCTTATGGTATGTAATGATAAACGGACAGGAGCATGGCTTTGGAAGTGAAGAAGCAGCTCTATATCAATTAGAGAATTGGAATGGATATAAAGAATAAATTAGACGAAGCAAGAGAAGTAACACTTGGAGAAGGTGGAGCAGAAGTTGAAGTTGAAGAAGAAGTACTAACTAAAAGAGAAAAAATTCTTCTTGCTAGGAAAAAACAACTTCAAAGAAGAAGAGTAGGAAATAGACCAATACCACCAGTTTTAAAATGAAGTCTACTCACAAAGAGCGTTTAGCTATTTGTAAGGAGTGTCCCTACTATGATAAGTTTTGGAAGGTTTGCAAAGTATGCAAATGTTTTATGCCCCTAAAAACGAAAGTTAAATGGGTCAAGTGTCCTGACGGACGATGGAGTTAATATGCCATATCATCATAAACCTAAAAAAGGTAAAAAGAAAAAAAGAAAAAACGGAATGAAAAAGAGAAGAGGTAAAAAAGGCCATCACTCTTGTTAGTTCCACAACAAAGGAGAAACAATGATAGAATATATCAAAGTTAAATGTATTCAGTTTTGGAACATTCTTTCAGGAAAAGATAAAAACTGGGACGGTCAAGTCGACATAAAAGACAAAATAATTGAAGCTGAAGAGAAATCTAAAGGCTAAGCGGGTAATACACCTTCAATTTAAACATTATGAAAGATGAAGGATTTATAACGGATCTGAAAAAACTCTCACGACTTTTAGATGGAGTCATTAGTAGGACTCACACTTACATTGAAGAGAGCAAAAAAGTCAGAAAGCTTATAAGTCTGCCACCTTCCATACATAACAGGACTCGATTAAAAAATCAAATCGAAAAAGCATCACATTTTTAAATGTAAATAAAGGAGAAACAATGAGATTTAGACTAGAAGGCGCTTCAGCCGCATCAGGAACCAGCGTAGGAGCTGCAAGTACTGTTTCAGACGCCACAGAAGTATTAGCCGTAAACACACATACCGCTGCAGTTTTAGTAACAGTAGCAAATAGTGCTGATGTAACATTAGGTAGTTTTAATTTACCTAGTGGAGACTCAACAATTGTTGTAAAGGGTAGTAGCGATCAAGTATTCGCAGGTCACGTAGGAGTTACACTATCCCCTATCAATACTAGAGTATAAATAACAGCTAAAATAAGGAAATTAAATGTCAATACCACTTATAGATATAAAACTAGTTTGGCTCGCAGAGGCGGGAATGACTAGTAATAGAGTTATCGATAAACTTCAGGAAAAAGAAGCACTTGGAAGAAATCTAAGTCCTACTGAAGCAGAATACGCAAAAATTTGTGGAGCATATTTATATCTTTATAAACTAGCACAAGAGAGTAATTTACTCGACAAACCAGATTCATTAACTAAAACCGAGACAATACATTGATTGAAATAAGTAGAAAAGATGTAGAGTCAGACTACTTAATGAATTATGATTCTACAGATAGATTCATAAAACTGCCAATCTCAGGTTATATGGATTTATTAGGAATTGAACCAAATTCAAGTCAAACAGCAATTATCAATGCAATTAACAATCCAAAGTATAGATTTGTATGCGCTGCCATCGCAAGACGGCAGGGTAAAACCTATATATCTAATATAATAGGACAATTAGTATGTTTAGTACCAGATAGTCATGTACTGTTAATGTCACCTAACTACTCATTATCCCAAATATCATTTGACTTACAGAGAAATCTCATAAAGCATTTTGATTTAGAGGTTATAAGAGATAACGCAAAGGATAAAGTTATAGAATTAAGTAATCATTCTACTATTCGCATGGGTTCTATTAATCAAGTAGACTCCGTTGTTGGTAGAAGTTACGACTTAATAATTTTTGACGAGGCGGCATTGACAGACGGCCGTGATGCCTTCAATGTTGCGCTTCGTCCTACACTAGATAAAGATAATTCAAAAGCAATTTTTATTTCTACTCCACGAGGAAGAAATAACTACTTTGCAGAATTTTATTTTAGAGGATATAATAGTGAGTTTCCTGAGTGGGCAAGTGTAAAAGCTACTTACCACGAAAATCCTCGAGTATCAGAAGATGATATTAAGGAAGCAAAAAAGACAATGTCTGAGCAAGAATTTGCTCAAGAATATATGGCAGACTTTAATGTGTATGAAGGACAAATATGGTCATTCAGTCATGAGAAATGTACTGCTGATTTAGCTCAGTTTGATACTAGTAAAATGGACGTATTCGCTGGGCTTGACGTAGGGTATAAAGACCCTACTGCATTCTGCGTCATAGCGTATGATTGGGACGAAAAGAAATATTATGTAGTAGATGAATATTTAGACGCAGAAAGAACTACTGAACAGCATGCAGTACAAATTAGAAAACTAATTGAAAAATGGGATATCGATTGGATATACATTGATTCTGCAGCTCAGCAAACTCGATTTGATTTTGCACAAAATTATGATATAACAACCATAAACGCAAAGAAGTCAGTATTAGATGGTATTGGTCATGTAGCAGGTATAGTCGATAACGACGCACTTTATGTTGACCAAAAATGTGACCAAGTTATTGCGTCTTTAGACCAATATCAATGGGATCAAAACCCTAATCTGATGAAAGAGAGACCGAAACACGATGGAGCGTCGCACATGGCCGACGCATTAAGATATGCACTTTATACATTTGAAACTACAGCCACCTCGTTTTAGTAATACCTGTCAAAAATACTTCTTGACATTTGGTGTAGAATTAGGTATAATTCATATTAAGAGTTAGATATGAAATTTAAGAGAGATTTAGTTAAATATGTGAGAGACAAGGCTAAATCACAATATAAGAAAGGAAGCGAATGTTTTATTTGCGGCAAAACTGACAATTTAGATTTTCATCACTTTTACGGATTGACCGAATTACTAGAAACTTGGCTAAGCAAAAACAACATAATTATAGAGAATGAACAAGATATCCTAGAAATTCGTGAGCAATTCATTGATGAAAACCGTGAGAAAGTGTATACTAAAACGGTGACTCTCTGCCATCAGCACCATTTACGACTTCACTCAATATATGGTAAAAGACCCAAATTGATTCACGCAGAGAAACAAGAACGATGGGTCGAGAAAATGAGAAAGAAAAATAATGGCATGGTATGATTTTTTAATAGGCAGAAACGCTACGGCAGATGAGGAAAAACTCAATCCGTCACAATACGTAATCTCTCGAAATGAGGGATTAACTATTGACTCGCGTGAAGTAGTCTCAAATTACAGAAACGCTTATGAGCAACTTGAAGTTGTGAATAGAGCGGTGAATATGATTGTTGACGATGCTGCGGAGATTCCGTACTCTTTAGGAGATAAGAGAACAGGAACAAATGATATTGTAAAAAACATTCGTAAGTCTAGAGTTGACTTACTACTAAATGTAGAACCAAACCCATTTCAAGATATAAGTACATTTAAAAGAAATCTGATAATTGACTTACTAATTGATGGGAATATATTTATATATTTTGATGGTGCTCATTTGTATCATTTACCTGCAGAAAAAGTAACAATTCATAGTGACGATAGAACTTATATAGAAAAGTATACTTTCGATAGTGCAATAGACTATAATATAAACGAAATTATACATATAAAAGAAAACAGCTTCAACTCTATTTATAGAGGAGTTCCAAGATTAAAACCGGCATTTAGAACAATGCAACTTCTTGGAAGCATGAGGAAGTTCCAAGATAACTTCTTCAAAAATGGAGCAGTTCCAGGTTTAGTACTGAAAAGTCCTAATACTCTTTCTGAGAAAATTAAAGAAAGAATGTTAGCGGCCTGGAGCATGAGATATAATCCTAGTACTGGTGGTCGTAGACCGTTGATACTAGATGGAGGCCTAGAGGTAGAGCCAATGTCTCAAGTTAACTTCAAAGAATTAGATTTTCAAGAGTCAATAAAAGCAAATGAAAAAGTAATTCTTGAAGCTTTAGGTGTACCACCAATTCTTATGGATAGTGGAAATAATGCAAACATAAGACCTAACCATAGACTTTACTATTTAGAAACAATACTACCTATAGTACGAAAAGTAGGTTATGCGTTAGAAAGATTCTTTGGTTTTGAACTTAGTGAAGATGTGACAGGAATACCTGCTCTACAACCTGAATTAAGAGACCAAGCTGCTTATTATGCAACACTTGTGAATACAGGAATCATGAGTGCGAATGAAGCAAGAGTAGCAATGGGCAAAGAACCAATAGACGGATTTGATGAACCAAGAGTTCCTGTAAATTTAGCAGGTTCAGCTGTAAATCCAGAGGAGGGGGGACGACCAGAAGAAAGTTCTCCGATTGAGGAAGAAGAATAATGACAAAAAACATGATGTTAAAAGCTGTATCCGATTTCATGGCCGAGAAGGGCGTTGAAAGTATGGATTTAGCTACTTATAAATCCTTCGGAAGTGAAGTTCCAGTCAAAGACTATATGTTAAGAAGAAACTTTGGCTCATGGAATAGAGTCCTTTCCGTAGTAAAACACAGACACCCTGTCGAAGTACCTGTTGTTGAAGAACCAGTAGTTGAGAAGAAAGTTTCTCAGCCAAAGGTTAAGAAAGAGGTGAAGAAAGATGTCAAATAAAATATTTCATTGGACTAATACTTTTAAAACTTTGGGTGAAACCGAAGATGGCGGAATCGATATCAAAGGTTCTGCAAGTACAAATGCACTAGATAGAGCTGGCGATATTATAGAACCAGGTGCTTGGATGAAAGGCGGATTAGAAAATTATAAAACTAATCCAATACTTTTATTTAATCATAACTATGATAAGCCTATCGGTAGAGCTACAGGTTTAGAAGTTTCAGATTCAGGGCTTGAAATATCTGCAAAGATATCTAAAGCAGCTGGAGATGTAAAAGATTTAGTTAAAGACGGTGTTCTTGGAGCCTTTTCCGTTGGTTTCAGAGTCAAGGACGCTGATTATATGTCAGAAACTGACGGATACAAAATCAAGGACGCGGAGTTATTTGAAGTGTCTGTAGTATCTGTTCCTTGTAATCAAGGGGCTACCTTCTCAGTAGCAAAATCCTTTGATAACATGGACGAATACGAAAAATTTAGAAATAATTTTATAAAGGCTAACTCAGAAGAAACAGCAGACGCTGTGAAAGTTGAGCAGCCAAGCGGGGAGAAATCCCAAAAAATGGAGACTGATATGTCAGAAGAAATGAAGACTCCTGAAAGCAATGACTTCGACTTAGAAAAGCATACTGCAGAAATAGCTGAAAAAGCTATTGCTAAGTACGCTATGAAACAAGCCGAAGAAA
>VTLG01003872.1_pt1 | contig 10712 bp, 9 predicted proteins | sample 4694571 | NCBI WGS metagenome assembly VTLG01 (sample SAMN12604809, study PRJNA352737) | marine metagenome | biome: ENVO:00000447; feature: ENVO:00000209|ENVO:00000569|ENVO:01000036; material: ENVO:00002151; isolation source: viral sequences binned using virsorter ... | reverse complement strand
ATTACGACTACTCCGCCTGAACCTACTGGGTTATATGCCATTATACTTTAAATTACAATAGTCCTATACGTTAGTTATTTATCAATTTTAAACGGCCTGTTCTACAGGTTCTTCAGCAGGCTCTTCTTCAGTAGAAGCTTCTACATCAGTTTCTAATTCTGCTTCAGGTTGTGCATCATCAAGATTTACATCTTTATCGAATAACTGAGATGCAACATCGGGTTTAATACCTTGAATTTTATCTGCGCTTTTCGAATACAATACATCCTTTATTTTATCACTAATTTGAGAGGGAGATTCATCACTCACCAACAAATCCATAAGTTCTTCCATATCTAAAATTAATAAAACAACATTGTAGGGTTATTTATATCTCTCCACCCTTGGGAGGTTCAAATTTTTTCTCTTTTGGAGCAGGATCTATAGGATTTGCACCCATATCTCCATTAATTTGAGGTGCTGCTGGATCTAAAGCCATTCCAGTTTCAGGATCAACAGGAGCATTTGGATCTGGAATAATTCCATCCTTAATTTCCTTTTCAATCTGTTTATCCTCATCTATAATTTCTCCATCAGTCTGACGAAGAATATTCCTTCTAACATAATCAGCAGAATAATATCTACCAACATATGGTTCTACTGCACCAGCAAGATTAAGTCTTTCTTGTAGTAATTCAGAATCCTTAAGTTCAGAGAAATGGTTGTCATAAAGATAATCATATTGAATATGATCCTCCATAATATCCCAATCTTCAGGAGTAATAATATTTTTTAGAATCAATTGAGTTCTTAAAATATCACTAAACAAATGAGAGAATCTCTTCCTCATTCTACCTACAAACTTACTGAATTTAACTTCATCCCTTAAAATTTCAGAAGATCTTCCAAGATTAAATCCACCTTCTCCACCAGTTCTAGTTTCTGGTACATTTAATGATCTATAAAGCTTCTTCTGGAAGTAATTAATATCAGTAATTTCTCCAAGATTTTGTCCACCAGGAAGAGTTGTAATCTCTGTTCCTCTACCACCTTCTCTACGTGGTAACCAGAAATCTTCCATCATAGACATAAATTTCTTATCATCACGCATCTCACCAGTATTGGCATCATAAACTAACTTATTACGATACCTCATCATTACATCTCTAAGGTATTGTTCTGCCTTTACTTTAGGTAGATTACCAACATCAATATAAAAAATTCTTCTTTCAGGTGCTCTTGATAATCTATAAATTACAAGACTATCCTCAATCATCATCAACTGATTAAGTGGTTTAATTGCTTTATGTAACCAAGAAAGAGTTGATCCTTTATTTCTATCTACAAGTCCTGAAGTACAATAAGTAACAGAATCACGAGTCATCTTAATCCCTTTTGCAGGATTTCCTCCAGAAGAAGTATAAGTTGGACCACTTTGATTTCCTTGAGGAGTATAGATGAAAAACTCTTCAATTTCTGGGAAATTATATGCTGTTACATTATCTCTTGCTAATGCATTACCATTCATATTCTTATCTTTCTTCATGCTGCGTATGAAACGCATCTTAGCAGCATCAATATATCTTAATTCTTGAATACCTTCTTGTGGTTTTTTCTGATCTATTACTTTATTATAGTAAAGTCTTCCATCAATATACCAGTTTCTAAAAATCTCATGGGCTTTCTTATCAAAATCTAATAACTCTAGAATAAAACTAAATTCTTCTCTTATCTTCTTTTTAATACCATCACTAGCATTTAAATTTGACAATTCTATCTGTATAGGACTATCATTTGTATCTGATACAATTGCTTCATTTACAATATCTTCAATAGCACTATCACACTCAGGATAGAGAGACATCTGACGATATCTTCTAAGCAAGTCATTTTCAGTTTTATAAACGCCTTCTATATCTACATACGAACCAAAAAACCCTGAACTGACATAATGTTCCGATCCATCCTGATTATTAGGAGGGACAGGAGAAATTACGCCAGGTGGGGTTTTTTCTGTATCTTCAATAGAGAAACCAAATAATCTCGCCATTTTATATAAGTCTTTATGCTATTATAGCACTATTTATCAAGAAATTAAAACCTCTCCTCCAGAACCACTAGATTGTAGTGAATTACCAATTGTAAAGTACTGAACCTTGAAGGTTACATCAAATTGCTCTGTTTCATCAGAACTATCATAACTTACAGCAATTTCACCAATTGTGGTTGGGAAGATATCATAAAATTTATATGTCCTTAGAATTGAGGAGTCTCCACCAGCATTTCCATCGGAATTTGCAGTAGCACCTCTACCTAATTGTTGAACATAAGCATCAGTCATGTAAGCAGATGGATTAGTGACACCAGTTGCATCATCCAACTTACTCATAAAATTTATATGTCCTTAGAATTGAGGAGTCTCCACCAGCATTTCCATCGGAATTTGCAGTAGCACCTCTACCTAATTGTTGAACATAAGCATCAGTCATGTAAGAAGATGGATTAGTGACACCAGTTGCATCATCCAACTTACTCATAACATTTGCCCACTGTTCAAATGCAGTTCTTAGTTTAAAGTCTTCATCATTGATAACTGAAACTGTCCAGTCATCGAATGTTCTATCTCCAGCAACTTTTAGAATTCTTCCCCTGAAAGGAATATCAATGCTCCCTACGTTCGAAGCAGGAAGTGTTGCTGATTTACATAAGAATTTAAAGATACCATTTTCAGCATCATCACCAGGTCCCCAAGCACCTTGGATTGAGGACGGAAAAGTAGGAATTGATACTTCAAATAGGTTAGCTCTGGCAGCACCACCTGCCAGTTTTGCCTTAAATTGTGAGAGTGTTCTTGTTTCGGCCATTGTTAATGATCCTCCTATATGTTATTTAATAAAGTTAAACAGTTCCTACAACTTCTTCGAATGCAACACCAGTTCTGGTGGCTACGAAGGTTAGAGTGACATAATTGATAGACTTGGCAGGTTTCAAGTAAATATCAGCTCTAAACTCATTATTATCAATAATATCAGGAGTGTTATTAGTTTCATCACAAACAACTAGGAAGTCATAAAGACCTCTCTTAGCCTGTACATCTCTTAGATATGGTTCAACAATATTAACAAAATTCGACCTTGTGTTAACATCATTGAGTTCAAATAGTTGAGCATTTGCTGCACCTTCAAGTGCTTGCTCCACAGTTAGGAATAGTCTTCTAACATTGATTCTATCAAATGCAGATGCATATCCTAAACCAGTCTTATCACCAAATAGGAGAATTCCTTGACCTTTCTGGTTGATAATTGGGTTAACCCTTGAAGAATAAAGAAGATCTCTTTGATCCTTATTAGGAGTATATGCTAGTTTAACAGCATTATTAAGAATACCTCTTTGTTGACCAGCAGGTGAGAACCAAGGATAAGCAGTAATTGCTGTTCTTACCATCAATCCAGCAATGTCTCCATTTGTTGGAATCCAACGGAATTCATTGTTGAATCTGTCATACATGTACTTGTATCCACTATCAAATACTGCATAAGATGAGGATGAAAGTGGACTGAAGAATTTCAGTATGTTATTGGTCTGTGTTGTGTTGTTAGTTACATTAACAACATTTGCTCTATGAGGTGAGATACAAGCAACACAATCTTTTCTTGCACCAGCAAGTGATATTAAAAGATTTGCTTTTGCTTGAGTTTCAGCCTCTAGATCAAGACCGGGACCCATGATTAGGAAGTCAACTGCAACATCATCCCTATTTTCAAACTTATTATAAGCAGTAAGTAGGTTACCTAAAGTTGCTGTCATTCCATTACTGGAACTATAGTCAACTCCACCACCTAAAGTATAGGTGACATTTCCTAAACTACTAAAATTAACTCCTTGAGCACTTTGTCCCCAAAGACCGTCTCCTGTAGTTACTTTAGTATAATTTGGACTTGTTGCTGTTCCAGTAAATCCATCTGCTTTAGGATCAGTTAACCAATAAGCATCAACAGCTTGTGATGGGTTATATCCAGCCCAAATCTGTGATGAGTTATCTACAAGATAATCCTTGTAGTATGTCTTCTTACCAGACTCTCCATCAGCGGATGCGTCTTTTGCTTTTGATAAGAAGGTATGCTTCTCAAGGATATTTCCTTGAATTCCTGTAATGTCTCCAGTATCATCAACAATGACAATGTGCATTCCATCGTTAGCACCTTGTCTTTCAGAGACATAATTACTTGTTTTTGGTTTACCAGCAATTGCTTTCCAGTAAACTGTAGAATTTGTTAATCCAAGTGTTTGTTGGTCATACCAATCAATTGCACTTGCTGCAGTCCACTGAACTGCTACTCCAGCACTACCAGTACCAGTGTTGATACCAGAGTTGTTAACCATCCATAGTGAATCTGATGCTTCAAAAGACCTAGCTGGATCACTCTCAGCATAACTTATCTTAGTTTCTGTACCAGCATAAGAGACTCTAGAAACAATCTTAACATCTATTGTACTTGATGAAGCAACTGCATCAGTTGAAACACCAGTAATAATTCCTTTAAGATAACCTGTATATCCTGTGGTTGAACCAGCACCTGGGATAACTACATTAGTCAATGCAGCAGTAACACCATATCCAATAACCATTCCAGCGTCTGAAGGATTATCAGTGGTAATTCCAATTGTCTGGTCAGCAGCATTATCAATAGTACAAATTTTCATTGTATTACCCCAAGAACCTGGGTTCTTAGCAGAGTAATAGAAACTTGTATCTTCGGTATGATTACCTTCGTAATCATCCTTATTGTCAATCTGCAATGCAGTAGTAGATGCAATACCTACACCAGCATTAGCATTGTTCAAGGTAGTACCACTAGCCCTAACTACCTTAAGAACTCCTCCATATGAAAGGAATGATGAAGCAGCCATCCAATATTCATATTGCCTATCAGACGAAAGTGGCTTACCAAATGTATCGATGAATTGTTGTGAAGTTTGTATATCCGTAACTTCATTAACTGGTCCAATTTTAAAAGGTCCAGCAATAGCTCCAATGTTATCTAATACATTCTCGGCTCTTCCGACTGTTAGATCAACTTCCCTGATTAATACACCAGGAGATAATTGAGGAGTCGCCATGTTTTTGTCTCCGAAAGTCTCAGTTTATCTGAAAATATTTATTCTTTTTGATGTTTTCAGAGGGGAAGCTTCGCACGAACACTACCAATCTGGATAAGACCAATCTGAAAAAGTCTTATGTTTTTTTCTATTTTCTACTACTCTTCTTATAGTACAGATCTTACATTCATAAGAATAAGCAGATGGTAAGGTTCCTCTTTCTTTACGAGTTAGATAAAATTCACTAACTAAATCCTTTACTTCACCACATACATTACATTTTCTTTCAGAGAATAATAAATGACCTAATTTAATCTGTTCATCTATTATATCCATTACATATAATCCCACATATAACTCATATCTACTCCACCACCCTTATCACCATACTCATCAGTAAACCATCTAGTACCTTCATCATCTGTAAAAGTATCTTCTCCATCTAATCCATCACTCATAAAACCAAATGGAGCCATATCTTGCTCTATCTGATTCTTTTGCTCTTCATATAATCTTTTCCTAACATCTTGATCTGTAAGTTCTTTAAAATAATCCTGAGCAACTAACCATGCATAGATTACAAGACACATTGCAAGGTCATCATTACATCCTTCTTCTGCTTGAAATGAATTATGCTTCTGAATAAAAGTAGTTAATTCGCTTAATATTTCATAATCATTGAATATTAATTTATCAGATTCAATAATTGTTTTCAAATTAAGAGCACCAACCTTCTTAACAGTCTTAGACATCTTAACACCAAGTTGTGTTTTCTTACCAGAGAATCCCTGACCTACAACTTGACCTGCTCTACCTCTCATAGAACACATTAACAAATTAGTATATTCCATATCATAATTTAATATAGAAGCTACTTGATCTCCAACATCATTTACTTCACATAAAACAAATGCACTATTATATTTTTTTCCTATCTCTTGTATAATGCTAGGGAATAACATTGGTTTAATTTCATTATCCCTATATTTTGCTACTACTTTATGGGGAAACTCTGTAATGTCTACAACTATAAATGCTGAATAATCATTTCCAACCCCTCTAGCAACGTCTACAGTAATAGCATAGTCATGTTTTTCTATTGGTTCTTCATAAACATCAAGACCAGCATTTCGTTGTTTGGGATTTTCATAAACTAAAGCTTTTAATTTACTAGGAGCAATTAAAGTGTCAACAGATCCTAAGAACTCACATTCAAACTCAATTTTAAATTGTTGTTCAGATGTGTTAGCAATAGTTTGAAGTCGCCATTTTTCATCTCTACCAGGAACTTGAGACCAATGTACTTCAGTTGGTATATATTCATTTTTTCCTCTTTCAGCATCATGCCACAATCGGTAGAAATGATTCATACCATGTGGGGTTGAAACTATTATGACTTTTGTGGATTTACCAGAAGTGATAGTAGGATATACAGAGGAAAAGAACGCGTCAGCAATATGATTAGGAACAAAGGCAAACTCATCAAGAAAAAGAATGTTGAAAGACATACCTCTGACTGCTGAAGCAGACGTGCTTGCAGCAAGTATTTTTGATCCATTTTCTAACTCCAATGATCCTCTATTCCAGGATAAGATACCCTGCTGCATCCATTTAGGTAAATTCTCATAAGCAATCTGCAATCTACCTAATAATTCTCTAGCAGTTGCTGCTTTGTTTGCAAGAATACCAATATTAACACTTGAATTAAAAACGGCATAATGCAACAGAAATGCCACAACAGTGGTAGATTTACCAGTCTGTCGTGGCATCTTGCAGATATTAAATCTCTGCTGATGAAAATTTTCAATTAATTCCTCTTGAAAATGATAAGGTCTAAAAGGTTGTAGACCCTCATCCAAAGTAATAATCTTAATATAATTTTTAGCAAAATATACAGGATCTTCTTTACACTTAACGTACTCCTCTATATTCTCCTTTGTAAACTCAATCTGGGTATTAGCCTTCTTTAAGTTAGGATTACCAAGATATATTTCAGCAGCACTCATAATTAAAACCTCAGTTTACTTGTCGGTAAAACCATCCCCCGTTCCAGCGTGGATATAAGGATCACCATAATCTACAGCAGATAAATGAAAAGCTTTTAAAGTAGCACTAGGATAAACTTGATTTAAAGCAATTTGAACTTCTTTAGTAGATGGTTTTTTAGTATTGGGGAAGAACATCTTACAATAATATCCCTTTCCTCTCCAAGTATACATTAATTCATATACATTACCATTCTGAGCAGGAATTCTAGTTGTTGCTACTTCTTCAATTTTTTCTTCTTTTACTTCTTCATCAACTAAGCAATTAAACACTCCACCTTTTTGTTGATACCATCTAATTGCCCAACCATGAGCATCTGGACTATAAACCTTATGTCTTTCTTCTGCTAATTCTTTTGCTCTTGCCCATAATTTTGGTTGTTTAATTTCATTATTAGATTCTAGGATTTTTAATTCCTTTTCTCCTTCGAGTCTATCTAATACTTTTTTAACTATAGAACTTGTCATTTTATCAGAGACTTTTTAAATATTTATCTATAAACCAACTATAGTTAATGGATCAGAATAAACAGTTGCTATACCAGCTTGAACTTCAACTCTATTACTTTGAAAATTAAGTTGATCTCCATCGCTGAGTTTAGTACCATCGCTTTGAATACCGACAGCACCAAATCTATTAACTACGCTGATAAGTCTAGGCATTTGCTGTCTCTAGAATACTTAGAATAAGTTTTAAAGTGCTATTAGCACTTGCTGAAACCTGTATAGAATCACTTGTCTCTAGAACTAATTTACCATCCATAGGTATGAATGCATCATTAACTGGTACATTTCCTTCTTTAATAATTTGAGTAGTAGTACTAGATCTAACATGAGACATAGTTACAGTTGCTGCAGATGACCCAACATTAGTAACATGAGCATAAAGAATAATAGAAGTATAACCAGTTGGCGCAGTATAGGCAGTCTGGTTAGAAGTAGTTACTTCTAATGTTTCTGTTTGAAATCTATTAAGTGCTAATGCCATATTAACTGAGTGCCAAGATAAATGGTGTCATTTCGGAGAATAAACTTTTACTAAAAGCCCTTCCACTAATTGTACCTGTAGTTTGATTTATTTGCAAATTGTCACCTATTCTGAAATTACCTGCTTGGTCTGTACTTGTATAAAGTACTTTACCACCTGTTTCAGTAACAACTTCATTTGCTTGTATAGTTACCCCTCCACGTTTTGGTGTTGCCATAGTAATAGTATTACCAGATCCAACATATTCAAAGGTATGTGAACTGGCAATTATTCTACTAGCAGGATAGAAATATGCAGTTGAACCAACACCAACAGTGCTTAATAATTTATTTTCAAGAGTTAATGTTGATATTCCAGATACAATAGGAGTCGAACTATTTATTGTGTAATAAAGTGGATAAGCACTTGCTGTAGCAGCACCACCAGAACCTCCTCCACCAGTAATAGTAACATTAGGTGCAGAAGTATACTGACTTCCCCCATTAATCATAGTAATAGACTTTATCTTTTGATCTTCAATAGTAGCATATGCAGTAGCTGTTTCTCCATTAGGTCCAGTAGGATCAGCAATAGTTACTGTTGGAGTAGATGTATAACTTCCCCCTGCATTAGTAACTGTAATCTTATTAACCTCATAATAAAGAGTATCAAAATAAGCAACCTGCCCATCATACGGTCTATCAATATCTAAAACTACCTTACCACCACCATCACTCCAAGTATGAGTAACAGTAGATACTCCAACATTAATTACAAATGATGTAGTAGATGGAACCTCATCAATCTCAAATACATAAGGTTTTTGGTATGGATATACTTTAGTACCATAAGAACAAGTCAATGTCATGTCAGAAATAGATACTCCCATTCCAACATTAAATCCATGAGCCGCACTAGTAGTTACTGTTGCAACTCCAAGATTATTATCATATACAAAATTAGTAATAGTATAAGGTGTAGTACTTAAACCACTTATAGAAATTTCTTTAGTATCTACTGTTCCTGTAGAAGTAACAATACCACTATACTCTAAATTACCAACACCTCTAGAAACTAACCCATATGTACCAAAACTACAATTACTGTTTGCTATATCTGCTTGTCCACCTTTATCACAAGTAACTGCTTCATCACAACATATAGTGAATAATGAAACAAGTTGTGCAAATCCATTATTAGTAACAGCAACTCCTACTCCACCTTCATTATATTGAGTGAAAGCATCAACATTCATAGCTTTCAATGATCTTGCTTGAGCACCATCAATTCTTATACCAGTTCCTGTTGTAGTTTTACTAGTACAATTCTGAACATATGGTCCTTTCCATGCTCCACCACCTACATTTTCAGCAATAGTATGTGTTGGAAAACCAACAGCAGCTCCTGGTGCAACATGATTTTGGAAGGTCATATTTGCTAACTTAACTCCCTTCCTTACAGAGAATATATCTTTATGTGCAGTACTTCCACTTACATTTACAGATCTTTGATCATCACCCACAATAGAAACATTAGCAGGAACTTCAATAGGATTACTTTCTACGTAAGTTCCTGAAAGAACTTTAATAGTAGTTCCACCAGTTGCTACGCCACATGCTCCAGCAATGGTTAAGAATGCATTATCAATAGATGTTCCATTTTCAGAATCACTACCATCTTTAGCAACATATAAAACATTAGGTGCGGAGTTAATACCAGTAGCAGATGCATTAATAGAAACATTCTCACCAAGAATAATTTCAGAATTGGTAATAGTAACAATACCAGAAGTAATAGTATTATTAGTACCATCAATAGTAACAGAACCTTTACCTACTGTAAGAATTCCTAAAACTCTTGCATCACCATCAACTATAACTGTAGTACTACCAGTACCAATATGAACTGTTCCTAATCCTGTTCCTGTGGTTATAGTGGAAACCCCACCTGTTACATTAATACCTGCTCTGGCAGTTATAATACCAATAGAATCTACATTAGTTACATCTTCATATGTTATTGTTCCACCAACTGATACATTTCCACCAACTGTAAGATTAGTCCCATCAAAAGTTAAATTACTACTGTCTTGTATTTCTCCACCACTTCCACCATAAACAACTCTACCTGAAGTTAAATCACTAATTTTTAAACTAGCAATAGTAGAAGCACCAGAAACATTAATTGTTCCTGTTAAATCTGCTCCAGTAGTACCTACTGTTACAATACCTAAAGTAGAAACTCCAGAAACATTTAACCCTGTAACAACTCCTGTTAAATTAGCTCCATTATTAACTAAAATTGGAGCATTAAAATTAACAGTATTATTAAAGGTTGCAGCAGTTCCAGTAATAATATAATCTGTGGATGCAACACCGGTTAGTCCTGTACCATCTCCAACAAATAAACCAGCAGTTATAACACCAGTAACTCTTGCATCTCCTTCTACCCATAAAGTAGCATTAGCAACTGTAGTTCCTATACCAACATTTTTAGTAGTATGAATACCAGTTGCTTCTGATGCAGGTTCAGAATCTACTGCCCAAGTACCACCAGCTCCTGCTGCAGCACTTGCTTTAAATATAAATGGTTGTCCAGTAGGTCCAGAAGTTTCTACAGTT
>VTLG01012052.1_pt1 | contig 10713 bp, 10 predicted proteins | sample 4694571 | NCBI WGS metagenome assembly VTLG01 (sample SAMN12604809, study PRJNA352737) | marine metagenome | biome: ENVO:00000447; feature: ENVO:00000209|ENVO:00000569|ENVO:01000036; material: ENVO:00002151; isolation source: viral sequences binned using virsorter ... | reverse complement strand
ACTGTGCAAGTAATCCACTCTTAAATCCTGTAACCTTTGCACCATCTAAGTGAATACCATTCATACCAAAGACAGATCTCTTCGATAGGTTGAATAAGTATGGTGAAGCAGAGTTGATTGTATCAACTTCTATGTTCACGTTTGCACTTGTCAGTGTTGGTAGTGGGTTGTTTGGTGCAGCACCAACCACATATTTAAACTGTGTAGTAGATACGACTTCTGATACAACAAAGATACCATTATATCCTGATGTACTGATACCAGAAATACGAACAGGTGTATCAATTGAAAGATCCGTAAGTGTTGCATCTAAATCAACAGTAACGACTGTAGACGCAGTTGTACCATCACCAGATTTGATAGATGAAATACCAACCTGTTGTCCTTTTGAACCAACAATACGATATTCTTCAACTCTTGTCTGGAAATCAAGACTACCTGATGGGAAGTCTGGTTCGATTGCTCTTCCTGTACCAGCATCATAAACATCACCAACCTTCTGATAATACATATCAAGATCAGTTGATGTTGAGTTTACATTTAAGAAACTGTCATTAATTGTAACTGCATTTGCACCATCAGCATATTCAAAACAAGTTAGTTTATGGTGAGAGAAACTTGGTGTGAATAAGTTTGAAGTATAATCTTTATATACGTTACCAGATGGATCACCATCAAAGATAGTGAACTGTGAAATATAACAAGCACCAGTTAGTCTGAATATTGCAGTTGGATCTATATTATTATTTTCTGGATCTGGAACATATTTTGGTCTTATTTTTGTCTTACGAAGGTCTTTACCTACAATCGATGTTCCTCTAGGAATGATTACACCACCACGAACACTATTTAATTTATATAATTCGTTGTCAGGTGAGGTTAAATCAAAGTTGCTACCTAATCCAAATGGACTTAATACCTGATTACTTGATCCAAATCTTGTGAAATATCTTGCGTTACCACCAGAACTATAAGGTATAAATCCTGGCCTGTTGTCAACTGTGTGAGTACCAGCAGCAAGAATTATAGTTGTTAAATCAAACTTATCGTTTCTTTGTCCTACAACATAAGAGAACCTAGCAGCTTCGATTAGAGCCCTCTGTATGGTTTTAAATGGTCGGGTTTGGGAGTTTCCTTGATTTTCAATACTATCAGTCGCATCCAATTCATTGGGATCAACGTAGATGACGTTACCTTGTATATTCTTTAGAAAATTCTCCAGTCTTGAAAGGGGCATCCTATTTTTCTCTAATTACAGATTCTGTCTAAGTTTATTTATTCAATGAGTTATACCAAACTTTATAATCCTCTTGATAAAAAGATTTAACATGACTTACAATCTCATCAGTGCTTTCAATCTTCTTATAATTAGGATCTTTATACTCAAGAAAAAGTTTTTGACCTTTTTCATTATATGTATAATCAAAGTCTAACTCTTTTATTTTGATGTGTATTTCCAACACTTCACTTAACCATGTAGAAAATTTTTCATCAAAACCATCCTCAAACTTCCAAATGTTAGTTTCTTCTGTTACATAATCAACTTGCGGTCTCAACCAGTTTTCGTTTTCTGGGTAATTATGAGTTTTCAATGAGAGGTATCTCTGAAGAGGATCTCTAACAATTGTTACATGTTTAATGTCTTTTATATTTAGATGCTTTTGGTAAAGTTTTCTATGAAAGTGAGCTATTTCAATTCCATCCACATGTTTCCAGATAAGTTGTTCTGGTTCAAATCCATTTAACTTAAAATTTTCCTGTAAAAATCTACCAGCAGTCTTTGGAATGTGAATGAAAAAGAATCTTTTACCAGTGTCTTTGTGTCTATACGTTGGCATTCGGTCTACTATACCAAAATGATAATACAAATCTTTCAGCACCACCAACTTCACTTACATAATGTAAATGTTTATTGTTTGAAAATATAATTAATTTGCCTGGCTTTGGTTTGATTTCAATATCTTCAAACATTGTAGATCCTCCTGTAAAGTTATCATTCAAATAAAGCATCGCAGCAAATATATCAGGTTCATGAATATTATTATCATCAATATGAGGTTTCATAAAAGTTCCGATTGGCCATCTCACGACTCCAACATATTGTAATTTTATATTGTCATCAAAAATTTTACATAGATTAGTTACATCATTAATAACACTACTAAAAAGTTCATCCTTAGATTCAGTGAGATGAATAGGATCTACATTTCCTCCCAAATACTTAGCGCCATAGTTTCCATCAAAATCAAATTTAGGTATATCTGGATTGAAGGTAAGACTTTCATGAGGATTAGAATGAGTTACACTTTCAAGAAAACTATCTTTTTTATCATACAGTTCTAAGAATGGTTGGCATAATTTAGGATCTAAAAAATCATCTTGAATGTAAATCAACTTCATCTTGTAAATGTATTTGGTGGGCCAGAGAATCGAGGATCTTTTGTATTCCTCTTATCAGTATCAACTTTATTTGGATTAAAGTTTGGATCTGGATAGTCTTCCCAACTATTACCTTCATACTCAACTATCAAAGGATTAACATCTATTCTTTCACCATACACATGATAAAAACAATCAATAGTTGATAAATCGGTAATCAAATCAGTATTAGTTGAATCCTCTGCGATGACAATAAATTCATTATTAAACTCTTGAATCACAAGATTTTGATTTGATCCAATTGGTTGCAACTGAACAGTGATACTATCAGCGTGAACCAAATCTTTCCAATAGTAAGGTAAATGTATTACATTTGATTCCTTTAATCTACCACGATAGTAAACTCCCGCCTCTGGGCCCTCAATACAAGCATAACGAAGTCTATGTCCTTCACCCTTTGTTGGATGTTTTAGATCAAAAGGTTTTGGAATCGAGTCAGCAACTCCGAATCTAGCAGCGAGTCTACCTTTGTTACCACAATCTACACTACCTGTGACATGCATGTCACCTATAACATGAATCGTATCTACAGATGATCCACCAGATATAAGTAATGCATTAGCAGTTTTACCATCACCAGCAACAGTTAAATTACCATCAGCCTTAATTGCTAAACTTGATTGATATGCTGGTTGAGTATCAAGTGAATTTTGTGGTGCTGCATTTGAAGCGACATTCAAAGCACCTTCATATCCTGGCGCAGCTGATGGTTTTCCAATTAAAACAGGGCCATTTAAAATAGCAGATCCAGTGGGAGATGTGTCAGGTGCAGCATAAGAAACGTCATTTGTTCCCACTATTAATTTGTCTGATTGAAATCTAGAAATATTCATAATTTTCTCAATGATGATAATTGTGTTTTCTTAAGGTTTGCTGTTAATGCACCAAAGTTTTCATCAGCAAAAGCTGCAGCGACCATGAATCCATACTTAAGTTCAAACTGACCTTTAGCTATTACAGTCATGTCTTTAGAGGACTTAACCGTAACCTTTTCACCCTGTACACGAATATCAGGAGCTCCAATGTCTGCAATTCTTTCTGCTTTTACAGTGAATTGTCCATCTTGACCTCCACCATTCGCATCAATAAAAACATTTTTTGCTCTTAATAATATATTACCATTTTCACACTCGAAGACCATATCACCTTTTTTAGCTTTAATAATCTTCGCTGGTAGTTGTGATATATCGCCAGGATCTCTGACTTTTAAACCTTCACCAAGAACTTCCATTGACATGCCTGGCGTATATAAAACATGTTTACCTGTGCCAGGCCCACCTCCCTGAGACGCACCCTGACCTGTACTAGCATAAAATCCAAAAGACTGAGCCTCTTGTGTTTGAATTTCATAGTTAGTATCACCATGTATGCTACTCTGTCCACTCTGAATGGCATACCTTAATTTGGCTTGTCTTTCTAGATTCTTTTTATCGTTTGGTGCTTTTGACATTTTATTTTTCGATACAACTAATTACAGTTACAACAGCGTCCTGAGTTATTTGAGTAAGTTGAGATGCATCATCAACCTTAGTGAACTTAAGAACTGGTAATAATTTAGCACCAGCTCCAGTATCGCTATTTATTGTGATGTCTGGAAGTCCAGTAAATCCAAATCCACCATTAACAACATTTGCACCTACGACTAATCCATTTTGAATATTTAATTCTACTTGTGGTTGCCCAGGCTTTTGTATTGTATCACCTGTTGCATCGCCTGGCAAAGTATCACCAGCAGTGTCAACTGAACCGCCACCAACTGAAGCAGTATCATTATCATCATATCCAAAACCAGTGTTTTGAACAATAACATCACCTAATGATGTTACATAAGAAACTTCACCATCATAATTTCCATTTGGATCTGGAATTAATTCTTTTACATTACCATCAATATCAGTCTCAGTTGTGTTTGGTAAATACTCCTGGCCAGGACTTGTCATTACAACTCCAACTACACCAATATCAGTTCCATTTGAATCTGCAACATAAACAGGTAGATCTGATCCTGTGACATTTAATCCAACATCAGATATTTTAGGTGAGTTTTCATCATTATCAAAAACAATGTCGCCAACTTGTTTTCCATCAGGAATCAAATTATTATCCCTGTCAGATTCAGTATAAAGTAAAGGAGAAACATTACCCATAATCGGATATCCTCCAGCACCATAACCTTTATCACAACTATCAAAGAATGAAAGTAAAGGTGGTTCCTCAAATCCAAATCCTGTACCATTAATTGCAACACCAATGATATTTCCAAGAGCATTTACAATCGCACTTCCAGTTGCACCTTGACCACTACTACCTAAGAAATCAACTCTTGGTGGGCCACATTTAAGAACATTGGTGCTACAATCTGGTCGAGTTGGACTAGCATCAATTGCATTATCAATTGTTTCTAAAAGAGGAGTTAATCTAGAATTTAATCCTGCCTTATCAATTATATTTTCAAATGCATCTTCGATTGACTTTGAAACTCCATTCTTTGAAGAGAATGAAGTCGGTTCTGGAGGACAATTAACCTTATCACAATCAAGCACATTAGTAATAATATTTGCAAATTTAATTGCTTTTGAAAATGTTTTACTAGGAAGTGCAATACCTCCACCTTGAATATTATTTAATTGTCCAAACATGCTTCCAAGACTAGAATCTAAAAGATTATTAATCTGTCCAAACATATCACTCAGAAAATTTTCTATACCACAAGTGGGAACATCTAATACTTGTCCGATCATGTTCTCTAAACTTTTTGAGAGATAATCTACTAAAGCATCTTGTATTTTTTCAATATTACAAAAAATTACACTTGTTAGTGCATTTGTGGCTTGACCTAATACAACTTGATTAAATTTATCAACACTACCCTCCATAGTTTTATCTAACTTATCAAGAGTATCTTGAATTAACCATGATCTACCACGACGAACTAACTTCGTCATAGAGTTGTGAATTCTACCTGTTGCTAATTTTACCTCTGATTGAATATCAACAAGACCACCATATATCGGATCAACGTATGTGGAAGCTTCATTCAATTCTTGAAGAGTTTCCAGTTTTCGAGTAAAATCTTTTATTGCATTACTAATTTTTGATATTTCATTATCTTCACAAGGACTAAAAGCATCAGTAACAATGTTTGTCGATGCTTCTTTTTGTTTCTGTGCGATTGTCTTTGCAACTTCACCAGGCGTGAATGAACGAGGCCAAGGTGATGCTTGATGTTGATTTTGTTTACCAGAAGTTTGAACTACTTTTGGTGGTGTGTATGGTTTAAAACAAGTTTGTTTCTTAGCATTAAATTCTGAGGTAGTCAGTTCATCAGCAACAAAGGGTTGTTTAAATAAAGTTCCAAATATTACTGGTTGTTGTGCATCTTCACCATCCATAAAAAATCCAACAACAACTTCTCCACCTTGATATTGCACTGTCTCTCCACAACCACCAGTGGTTGCAGTATTTGGTGGCAATAAAATATGTGCTAGAGGTAAGTCCTCATCAGGAAGATCATCAGCACAATCATGATATCCAACAATACGAACTCTACATCTAAAAGCATAGATATCCTCTCCATTTGCAGCTTGAGTGCTTTCGAGAGAATCTCCCCACTTTCCTTTCTCTGGATCAGTCACTTGACCAATCCACCATTGCATAGGATCTTTTCCCCAAAAATTAGTTGATGGTTGATACATCTAATTAATCGTCATAGACTAAACATTCTGGTTCATCAGGATGCATATCGCAAAATAGTTCTAATGCGTTTGGATCATGATGATCGCCTGCTTCGATTTCATCCTTATGATGTTCGACATACTCTTCGAGTTCATGCAACTCTTCTTTTGCATGTCTGCGTGCTGCTGGATTTGCCTGCGGATCCTCGACAATTTTCTTGTCGTATTCAATGTGATCTTCGATTGATTTCATTTGATTCTCCTGTTTCTTTTATTTAAGCGGTAAACACATCACGAATTAATTTTAACTGAGTATCAGCTTTATTATCAGCTATGGTATGTTTTAATTCGGCAATTAAATACTTTCCACTAACATCATCATCAGATTCATCTCCGTATGTAGTTGATTCTTGATCTCCTTTTTTAAGTGGAAATCTAAGATTTAACATCTGTCCCGCCCTTAAATCTGGATTAAAGGGAACAGAAATACTCATAGATTGTGAAAATATTAAATTAGCTCTAGCATAAGATTTACTTTGATAAATGGCAAGCTCATTCTCTTTCTGTATTTCCTCTTTCTTAGATCCTTTTTGTAATGCTCCTTTATCTAAAACTCTCAACATTAATCGAGTCGGGAAGTCCTCCAGTTTGTTTGGTAATTTAGGTGGTTTTTTTAAATTCATTCCAGAAATTCTATAATCAACAATTTTTTCAGTAGCATTATCTATGTTTATATAAATTGTTTTATTTGAATACATTCCCATTCTACAATTCATACCAATATCATTTGTTTGATTTAAATTATTTTCTATAATTCTAAAATCATCTTTTTCTTGAGATGAAGTTTCTGATTTTTTGTAATCAATTGCATCCTCTTTCAATAAATTTTCTATTGATTTAAAAACATATCCATCCAAAGTTTCAAAAAATAAAAAACCAGAACCATCTTTTGATTGAGATTTAGAACATAACCATTGTATTGTATCAAACGGTCTTTTAAAATTACCAACAAATGAATAAGAATTGATAGTTCTATCAGTATTATCTAAGTTTTTACTTGTTTGAACTCCTTTTTTATCACCAATCAATAATTCAAAAACTATTTGTGAAATATTTCCTGTAAATTTTTTACTCATTCTTGAAGTTTCATTTATAATTGACTCAACAGATAGAAATTCTAAAGTAGCAACTTGTTTACCAGCAGTGGTCTGAACATCTTTAACAGAATTAAGCATTAAAAAATGTTTATCTGGTTTGATTTCAAAATCCTCATAACCATCTACTTTAATTCTTAAAGAAAGATACTCTCCACCAGTAATTCCCTCACGACTTATTACTTGATCAACATCAATAAAATTTAAAGATAATGATATTGCTGGACTTTTTACACTTTCATAATATGTGATATTTGGATTACCACCAGATATCTCAAAATTATCCTTCAGAGATGAACCCTCTGTCGGCACTAACATACATTCTGATATAAAATACTTATTTTCCATTATTTTATTAATTTAGCGATATTGTTTGGTAATTTTGATGCAGACATTTTCTTAACCACTGGTACACCTATCGACACTGGAAATGGAGAAGGAACTGGTTGTGCAATAGTTTGTACAACTGGCTGAATCATAGTTTTTACTTTAACTCCGCTTACACTTTGATTTATATCACTAGCGAGAGATGCAAACTGATTACTTTCTTCTTTACTTGGTTGAATACCCTCAGAATTATATCTCGTTTCAGCTTCTGACTTAAAATTGCTTGATGAATTAACAAAATAATCTGTTGGCATTCGATTTTGTTCTTCTGTCCTTGCATCTGTGGCAAATGATGCATCACTATTGGACAAAATATTGAACATTGTATCTTCTGGTAATCCTGTTGTTCCTTTTAAAACATCATCAATTGTGACATTCTCAAATCCTTTTATTTTGTGTATTTCACCAAGAAGTTGATCTTGATGTTTTATCAAATCATCTTTTGCAATAGAGGAAATTTTTGTTGTCATCTCCTCTGTTTCAGTAAAAGTTTCTGCGCTACCATCTTCAAATTTTTCTGTAAAAGTGGGAGTGTGTTGATAATATGATTGAGTCATAGAACTACCAATCAATTCTGTTTTATCTCTGAAAAGAGTAGTGCCATCAGAGGTTTTTTCTTCATAAACATCTGAGGCACGACCTTTACCAGTATCAAAGAATGATTCTGTTACTATGTTTGATTTTAAATTACGAGCATCTTCTCTTCCTATAGAAAGTTCAAAATAAGGTTTAACTTCATCATTAGGAATAACATTACCAGACTCTGATGGAACTATAAGCTCAGGCCCTTTTTCACCAACAACATATGGTTCACCTTTTTTAACAGGGCCACCCTTAGCTCTCATATTTCCTCTAAAAAGAGCTCCAGCAAATAATGAAAAGAGTCCACCCAAATCAGGCACTTCAGTTTCCCCTGCCTGAGCTCTTTTAAATCCCTCCTCAAAACCAAGTTCAAAAAATCTTTGAGATCTTATTAATGCAGCTTGTTGTTCATTAGGTGCAGAACTTCTCCTCATTAAAGCTTCAGAAATAAGATCTCTTTCTTTCATCCTTATTCTAAATTCTCTACTATCTAATTGTTTTTTCTTTGACAACGTAGAGTCGTAATCAAATATGTTTCTTGATGATATTGCCATTTTACACTATTGATAGATATTGATTTGATATTACATCAATAAAAGGAATGACACTTTCAGTTGAAGTTACAGAAGTGCTGTCTATTTTAGGACTAGTAAAAGTAGGAGTGGGTGTAGACTCACCACCAGCACCACCAGCAATAGCGTTGTTTATTGCTGGTAAAATTTCTGTATCTAAATTATCTTCAATTGGTGGTTGACTTATACTTTGAGACAACTCTTTATTTTCTATTTTTGGAGTTAAATTAGGACTCAGACTAGGACTTGAACCAGAGGTTGAACCATCGTTTGATTTTATTAAAGGACTAGAGGCAGCACCCGCTTCTATTTGATCTCCAGATCCATATTTAGTAAAGAATGTATTATCTACGCCCAATTCACCTCGATATGCATCACCTTCCTGATAGGAATCACCACTTAAAAATTCTGTATTTCCACCAACATGTTTCTGTGCAGATTTTATAAGTTTTTCATTTTGCAAATCTTTTGATGTTTGATCAAATAATTTTTCAATATCTTTCATAGATCTCTTATCACCTCTCTTATCAAAATATGACTTCATTGCTAATATAGCAGTATCTTTATCTGTAATATTTGAAAACTCTGGTGCGATTGTACCTTCTGTCTTAGTTGGATCTTTAAATGCTGGTTGATATTGACCTTCTTTTAAAAGAATATCAGATAGAGTGAGTTTTGGAAACTTACCACTTTTATCTGCTTTGAAAGATGATTTGGTGTAATCGAACGCTGCATCATCCATTTTACCATCTGATATGTCACTTTTAACATCATAGAATCGATTGTAAATTGATTGTGCAACATCAACTCTCGACTGAGAATCTCCACCTTCCAATGAAGATATGGCAGTTAATATAGCAAAATCTTTTGAATTTGGATCAACACCATATGGATTTTCAACTTTCTTTTTACTTTTTTTATTACTTTTATTTGTGTCTGCAGCAGATACTAATCCTTCAAAAAAGGTAGGACTATATGTATCAACTACATTTTTTGGAATAACGAATTCGCCAGGCGTCAATAAACTTTTAACTGTATCAGAATTACCAGATCCAGGCACAAGACGACCTCGACTAAAAGGCAACATACCTATCGCACCACCAACAAGTAAATCTGCGTTATTAGCCAGAAATTGATTTGCAGCTCCTGATAATCCTTCCAAAAGTTTATTTCCACTTGAAAAGGGTTGATCATCTTCTAAACCCTTTTGTGCATCATCTATACCTTTCTGCTTATCATCTTCCATCTTGTCAATATTTCTTTGCTTCTCATCTAACTTAATTCCTCTATCTTTTTGATCTATAATGATATAATTTGTTATTTGTTGTACTTCACCTTGAAGTTCTCTGAAACTTGATTCTAAAGCTTTTATTAAACTAGAATTTTGTCTTGTAAGTATTACATTTGTACTTGAAGTTTTGAAGGCACGATCAGCCACTCTGTCAATCCTTACGATTGAATCAAAAAAATTACCAATCGTAATTTTTTTACCAGATTGTTCTAATTCTTCCTCATCCATACTTTTGGACGCCCTCTTGTTGTTGTCTCTTTAGATTTTCCTTTTCAATATGATCTTTAAGAAGAGTTAGATAAATGTCTCTTTCCCAAGGCATCATATTTTCAAGTTCCGTCAAGCTATATTTATGGTATTGCATGAGAGCGAAATTGATACGATAATGCGATTCAAGATCCTCTCTTGCAATACTCACCCGAAAAAATCGGCCAAGCCCTCCAAAACGACACTACTTTTCTTTTTTGTGTTTGGATTTGTAATTTCGATCTTATGAGATAATTTGGGCATGGTTGCAAAAAATTTCTCAACTTGTTTGAATTGTTTTGAATTTAATTGTTCTATAAACTGTAATCTTTCATCTGGTGTATAATCTTTTGACTCCCATGCTTCCT
>VTLG01001561.1_pt1 | contig 10713 bp, 14 predicted proteins | sample 4694571 | NCBI WGS metagenome assembly VTLG01 (sample SAMN12604809, study PRJNA352737) | marine metagenome | biome: ENVO:00000447; feature: ENVO:00000209|ENVO:00000569|ENVO:01000036; material: ENVO:00002151; isolation source: viral sequences binned using virsorter ... | reverse complement strand
CGTAAGAAACCACTCAATACGGATCTGATGGTGGATATTGATCCACTTACAACTAATCAAGATATATTTTTTACCCAGTACGGTGAGGGAAAACATATTTTTGCTTATGGATGTGCTGGTACAGGTAAAACCTTTATAGCTCTCTACAATGCACTTAAAGATGTCCTGGATCCAGAGACTCCTTACGAAAAAGTATATATTGTTAGGTCTCTCGTTGCTACCAGGGAAATTGGTTTTCTTCCTGGTGATCATGCAGACAAGTCCGACATTTATCAAATACCTTACCGCAAGATGGTAAAGTATATGTTCAAGATGGCAAGTGATGCTGAGTTTGAGATGCTTTATGCAAATCTCAAGGCACAGGGAACACTTGACTTCTGGAGCACATCCTTCTTACGTGGTGTTACTTTTGATGATGCTATCATCATAGTTGACGAATGTCAGAATTTGAACTATCATGAACTGGATTCTATTATTACTCGTGCAGGGGAGAACACTAGAATTATGTTCTGTGGTGATGGAGTGCAGTCAGATTTGACTAAGATTCAGGAAAGAAATGGCATCACAGATTTCCAACGTATTCTTACTAAAATGGAATCATTTGCTCTAATCGAATTTGGTATTGAGGATATCGTTCGTTCGGGTCTTGTTAAAGAATATATCCTTGCGAAAAATGCTATAGGTCTTGTATGACATTTACTCATTGTAATTACTTAGGTGACATTGAACTTACTAAACGTGAAACACCAGGTTGTAGACTTTATCAACTCCCAAATGGCGATTGGGTTCCTTCGATCACTAGCGTTACTAGTTTCTATAACCGAGAAATTTTCGCCAAGTGGAGAAGAAAGGTTGGCATTGAGGAGGCGAATCGTATTACGAAAAAAGCAACCGCGCGTGGTACGGATTACCATGAAGCGGCCCAAGGGTATCTAGAAAATAAAGAATTGGATTGGGAGGAGTTTAAACCTGCTACCAAGTTTATGTTTCATCATAGTAAGCCATATTTGGACAAGATAAATAACGTACACGCTATAGAAAGGACTCTCTATTCAGAATATCTGGGGTTAGCTGGTAGAGTGGACTGTATCGGTGAGTATGAAGGTGAACTTGCTATTATAGACTTCAAGACTTCCGAGAAAATTAAACCTGAAGCATGGCTGGAGAACTATTTTGTTCAAGAGACGGCTTATGCTTGTATGTACTATGAAATGACAGGAATTACTGTAGAAAAGTTGATTACTTTAATGGTAACTCCAGGTGGGGACGTGAAAGTGTTTGACAAAAGAAACAAAGGGGAGTATATTAGGTTATTAGTTCGTTATATAAAAGAATTTGTCACCCACAATTTACCTGACACCAATGCCAAATGAATTAGACGAAGCATTTGATAAGAAGTTCTTGGGTTCTGCTAAGTTTGCTCAAGAAATTGAAAAGATGGTGCAAGAAAATCCAGAGCTCAATTATATTGATGCAGTAGTTGTGTTCTGTGATCAAAATTCTATTGAGTTGGAGTCAGTTCCTAAACTTCTTTCCCGACCATTGAAAGAGAAGCTAAAGTATAATGCAACAGAACTAAATTTCTTAAAGAAGAGTTCTCGTGCGAAATTGCCGATTTAATTCCAAAAAAGTCGGAAAAAAAACTCCGGAATTTTTTTGCCCTATTACTTTTTTTAAATCATGTTGAGAAATAAAGATATTGGATTTACTTTCTATAAATTGAAGGAAGATGCTCCTATATTTGTTTGTGATCTTCCTAAACCTATAATAAATGAAGTAAAAGAATGGGTAAAGGTATCACGTAGTATAAAGGATCATCCATTAGGGTCTTTGAGAGCTCATGAGAATGTAGGATATCTTTCTTTGGATGGAAGAGTTCATAATACCTATCAATGCTCTATTCCTCCTCGTCTAATTGAAGAATCTTTTTGGTTGGCATATATTCTAAGATTATGTTCTGGTATTGGTGGTGGATCGCATAGAGATTATAAGTTGAGAAAATGGCACGGTCATTTTGATGGGTATGATATTTGGACTAACTTTGCATATAAAGGAGATGATAATCCACGACATAATCATGCAGGTTTATTTTCTGGTGTGATTTATATACAGAATGATGGGCATCCTACTATATTCCCTCAATATGAGACTCAGTATGAAGGTAAGAATGGTAGTATGGTTTTATTTCCGAGTGAAGTAGAACATTTTGTTGAAAAAAAGACAACAAATAAAGAAAGAGTTACAGTTGCTTTCAATATAAACCGAGCAGAAGACCCAGTGTGATGCCTCTTGAATGTTATAAAACCTACCTTGCGATGAAGCAACACTTCACCAAGGATAGTTATGATTATGTAAAATATTGTGGCAGGGTCAAAGCGTCTCCTGCTGCCTTCAATAAACGAAAAGATAGATATTTCTTTGAAAGAATGTCGAGGCAGAAAAATGATCAAGAGATTGAACAATTCTTTGTTGCAAACTTTTCGAGTTGTGATGATCCACAAAGTCTTTACATAGCAGATATCCTAAAGAATGGGGATCAAAATTATCAGGAGTGGCAAAGGAAGGCTCAATCATTATCATATATTTTTAAAGAAGAAATGCATTCTCTTTTTGAAGGAAAGGATTTTGATAGTTTCTTTAGATTAGAGGAAAATAAGCATCCCCTTATTGTAAAGGAATTTTTAAAGAAAAATCTTTCTTTAGAGAGTATGATTATCCTTGACAGAATCTTAGGGTATAAAGTAAAATTTGATAAAAAGTTACGGGATCCCGTATGGGATTTGATTTCTCAACGTATGAAAAAATACTCATCCTTCCTAAATATTGATGTATTTCGTTATAAAAAAATCCTCAAGGAGATAATTTTATGAGATTTTTTGAATCTGAAGTTGTTCGTTCTGAAATGACCGAGTTACATGAACTTCAGGATGAGGTATACTCAAAAATTTTTCACTTCCCTACTATGTCCGATGAGGATAAGGTAGATCATGTTGAAAAATTAGAACTCCTTTTGGAAAAGCAGAGAGTTCTTTGGACAAGACTCTCTCTATCTGATGATCCCGATGCTAAGATGATGAAGGATAACATCACCAAGTCTGCAAAGATGATGGGGATGCCTGACAACGTTGATATGAGTGTTGTTTTTAATAACATGCAGCAAATGTTGGGTAACATGAGAAAACACATTGACATACAGAGGTAACTCTGTTATACTAATGAAGTCCACACAAGCCAAATCTAATTACACAGGCCAAATCTATGTCTTTTTCAGATCTAAAAAAACAATCCCGTCTGGGATCTCTTACCTCCAAGTTAGTCGCAGAGGTAGAGAAGATAAACACCAAGGGTAACGGTGCAGATGAGCGACTATGGAAACCCTCTTTAGATAAGAGTGGTAATGGATATGCAGTTATCCGATTCTTGCCAGCACCTGAGGGTGAAGAGATTCCTTGGGCAAAAGTATACTCCCATGCCTTCCAAGGCCCTGGTGGGTGGTATATTGAGAACTCCTTGACCACTACTGGTGGTAAGGATCCTGTTTCCGAGTACAATCGTGATCTTTGGAACAGTGGTAATGAAGCTGACAAAGATACTGTTCGTAAGCAGAAGCGTAAGCTTTCTTATTACAGCAACATCTATGTCGTAAAGGATTCTACGAATCCTGAGAATGAGGGTGGAGTATTCCTCTTCAAATATGGTAAAAAGATCTTTGATAAGATCCAGGCAGCAATGCAGCCAGAGTTTGAAGATGAGACACCTATCAATCCCTTTGATTTCTGGCAAGGGGCTGATTTCAAACTTAAAATCCGTAAGGTAGATGGTTATTGGAATTATGATAAGTCCGAGTTTGATTCAGCAGCACCTCTTCTTAAAGATGATGAAGCTCTAGAGTCTCTTTGGAAAAAGCAGTACTCTTTAGAGGAGTTTACTAAACCTTCTAACTTCAAAACTTATGAAGATTTAGAGCGCAGACTTAATCAAGTTCTTCGTGTCCAACCTCGTCGTTTAGATGAAGAGGTTCAAAATGAAGAGGTTGAGTGGCAGACAAGTGAGGATACTCCTCAGAAAGTAGTACAAAAAGCAGCTTCAGTCACTGCAGATGCAGATGAAGATGATGCTCTTAGTTACTTTCAGAAATTAGCAGAAGCATGATCATTTGATCTTGATATTATCTCCTTTCACTAGTTTTTCGTTTACAAATTGAGAGGAGGGAGTATATATCATCATTTCTTCGATATCTTCTAATACAATACCCAAATAGGCAGGTCTCAGTAAGTAGATCTGCCTTTTTATGTCGTCAAGTTGTTCTTCGTATGCCTTGTTAGTGATTTCACTAGTTATACTAGTGGCAGTGACTTCAGTACCTGATCCTGAATCTCTATAGGTGATTGAGAAATCTGAATTGACTTCCATTCCTGCTGGAATAATGACAGCACCTGTACTATCTTTTACTTCTGTAGTTTCGTAGTGATGAGCAGCATTATATCCAGCAACACTTCCGTATTTTTCTAAAAGGAACCTTTGAAAAGATGCTTGAGTAAGTGGCCATTCATCTCTAACATTGAGAATATTATTAACGTAGAGTACTACCCAATCAAGATTAGAATCATCATATACTTTTTCTGCTACATTATCAGGTCTATCGTCTCCAATGATGGTGTAGCGTGTAAATGCAGTAAAATTTTGGTAGAAATCTTTTCTTACAATCCCTCTTTTGAAGAGGTTTTTTACTTCAATATAGTCTGAACTAGATACAGGATCGTTCAGTCTAGAAACATAATTAAAGTTTGGTAATTGTCTAAAGTAACCCATTAGAATCCTAATCCTTGTGCGTCATCATAATCTATGTCATAGATAGGTTCAATTTCTCTGAATGAGAACTGTAGTTGGTAGGCTACAGGTGAACCATCATCATAAGTCATATAAGCACCATCTGGTGTATGATTTACAGTGAATCCAGTCAAAGCAGCAGGTTTGAAACGATTCATAAAGGGATGTCCTGCTTTTCCTTTAAAGAAGAACATTAGTTGGAAAACATGAGGAGTGTAAAGGAATAATCTTTTCTGTTCTATACGAGCAGCCATTGCTCTTTTACTCATCCTTATAATTTTTCTCACTTCTAAAGCTTCTCTATCATCTCTAGGTGTTAGACGATATTGAAAATTGAATTGTCTTAGTCCTGGACCAGTAAAGAATAGTTCTAGATTACTATTGATGACTGCACCTGTCTGTCTGGTTAGGAAATTTCCACCACCTACAATTTTTCTAGCTGCTTCTGTTCTAACCCACTCTACTAATTCTGGCGTGTTCTTCTTTGCGGCCTCTGATAGATCTCCTAGTACGCCTGTTCCTCCTAATATCTCTGAAACAGCACCACCCACTCCTGCTTGGACTGGATTTAATCTATCTTCACCCCATGCAACGGTATTATTTACTTGTGCATTTTGGGGAATGGGTAGATTGAATGATGCCTTAGAACTCATTCTTCTCTCTGAAGGACGACTCAATCCACCTGTTGCGGCCAATCCTTTGAACCCTGGATTTGGTTTATATTCTAATATTTTAAATTGAAGAAAGTCAGTTGAATCATTAAGATATTTACTAGGATATGTTGCTGATGTCTCACTACTTGGCCATTTTCCTATAGCTCGACCCATCTGTTCCGTCGAGGGGACTGCTTGTAATCCAGATTTGTTGACTGCATCATCTTCACCAGCAGATTCTTGTGGTGTGCTTCCTACAGGTGATCCAGCACTTTCGTTATTGCTGGGTAAATTAACTCTATTTCCATACCCTGCATTTGATATTGTAAATTTTTGATCATTAGATGCATTGTCATTTATATTTCTTAAGTTTGTATTTTCAACTTGATTTCTAACTCTTCCATTGAGATAATCTCTAAGTCCACCTCGTAATGCTTGAGTTCCTCTTATATTTACTAGATCTTGTTGTGCTACTGTAGATCCTGCATTGAAATTTATGTTCCCACCTGTATTAGCATTTCCATTCCCTATCAAACGACCACTTGAGTCTTTGACAGTATAAGATCCATCAGTAAGATTACTCTCTACAGTAACTTGCTTACTTCCGATGTTAATTGTAGAACTTGAAGTTGACACTTATATTTTTTTTAGTTATTTAGGGGTTTTTCTGAACTTTTGATATGGAATACTACGGAGAGTAGTAAGTTCTGCAAGATTAATACGATACATAGCACCTGCTATCTCAGGAAATGTATAATTTCTCATCAAATTCCAGTGATAATTGAATCCTTTGAATCCCCATGGGGTTATTTCTGTTACTTCAACTAGAGGAAATTCATCATATAACATGTCAGGTGTTTTAGCTGCGTAGATAAAAGTAAACATTGCTCCTACATCACTAGGAGCCCATTCAATATCTCCTTGTAGAGCCTCAATGATCATAAGCATTAGATCATCGGGATCTTGAGTTTCATTTAGATCATCAAGGATTGAAGTTAACCTATTCATTTGATCCCTAATTCTTTTTCTGTAACTACTTTGAATTCATACCGACGATCTTTGCAATATTCTTTTGCTGCTTTCCATTTAGCTTGATTTTTTGCATACTCTAGAGTTTCATAGATATAACCCTTAGTTTTTCTCTTGGGTGTTTTGGGTCTTACTGTTTGTCTAAGAGGTTTGACTTCAATTACATATTGTTTAACGGAACCATTACTTTCTTTTATTTTCATATAGAAATCTGGAAAGTATCGGTGCCATTTATTATCTAGTGGTGATCGGTAAGGAATAAAGAATTCTTCGCTAGCCCATTGGAGTATATTTGTATTATTATCACACCATTTCATGAATTTGAGTTCCCATCGAGACCGATAAATAATATTTGTAGGGTCACCCTTATATTTTTGATAGTTACGAGGACGAAATTTGCCTTGATAACTCATACATAGTATAGAAAGACTAGTAGGTATTTAGATGGCAAGGGGTAGTGTTCCGTTTAGGACGTATAGCACTAACGATTTTATAAAGAGGTTTTCTCATTTAGCACAGACTAGTCAGTTCCGTGCGGTAATTCAGGCTGCTAAACTTCCTTTCCTTAGTAAATATAATCCACAAGGTGGTAGATTTACTGAAGATCTTAGCATTCTATGTAATGCTACTAATTTACCTGGATCTAGATTCTCTACTACAGAGAATGCTCAAGATTACTATGGTGTCAATCAAAAGTTTGCTTACCGTAGAGATTTTGATAATCTTACTTTGAATTTCTATGTAGATAATCAGTATGATATTATCAACTTCTTTGAAGAGTGGATGGATTATATTGGTAGTCCTAATGACACTAATAGATATGGAGTAATTGGTAATCCAAAGTTAGAAAGTGCTTTTTATAGATTTAGATATCCTGAGCAGGGATATGGATATAAATGTACAATTGATCTTCATAAATTTGATAAAGATTATGAGACAGTGAATGCAGGTAGTAAGCAAGAGGTTAGTGATGTACCAAGAACAGGTGGTAGAAATGGAATGGTTTATACTTTTATAAATGCATTTCCTTTGAGCATCAACTCAATGCCTATTTCATATAACAACACTGAGACCTTGAAATGCAGTGTTAATTTTGTATATGATCGTTATTTTGTCAACAGAAATAGGGGTGTAGTACAACATCAAGATGCCACCTAAATAAATTTACTGAATTGTATTAGGATATTATGCCTTTACCAAAAATTGCAACGCCTTATTATGATCTTACCTTGCCTTCGAGTGGTGAGAAGATAGAGTATAGACCTTTCCTTGTCAAAGAGGAGAAACTTTTAGTTCTGGCAATGGAAACCCAGGATCAGAAGCAGATTACTAAGGCAATCAAAGAAGTCATCAAGTCTTGTGTAAGAGGAAGTATTGATATATCAAAGCTTCCTACGTTTGATATAGAATATCTTTTTTTAAATATTCGTGGCAAATCTGTAGGAGAAGAGATTGAACTGACAGTCACTGCTCCTGATGATGATACTACTGAAGTTCCGATTGTAATTAATATCGATGATATCAAAGTAATTAAAAATGAAGAGCATAAATCAGACATTGAGTTAGGTGAGGGATTAGTTATGCGTCTCAAGTATCCTTCACTTGAGCAATTCATTTCAGAAAATTTTGATATGTCTCAAAATGCTGGTGTAGAAAAGACATTTGATTTGGTTGCTTCTTGTATTGATACTATCTACAGTGCTGATGAAGCATGGTCTGCCGAAGATGTAACTAAGAAAGAGTTGCAAGATTTTTTAGACCAATTGAATACTAAACAGTTCCAAGATATTGAGAAGTTTTTTGCTACAATGCCTAAGCTATCTCACACAGTGACGATAAAAAATCCTAAGACTAAGAAGAAGAGTGAAGTAGTATTGGAGGGTTTATCAAGTTTTTTCGGGTAGCGATGTCTCATATAAATCTTGAGGCATACTTCAAAATCAATTTTGCTTTGATACAGCACCATAAATATAGCTTAACTGAGATTGAAAATATGATGCCTTGGGAACGAGACATCTATGTAGAATTATTAAAACAACATATTGAAGAACAAAAATTAGAGCAGCAACAACATGCTTAGTTTACCACCTGCAGGAGGAACTGGAAAGAAGGTCAATGGTGCCAGCCTTTTTGGGAAGGAGAGGTATGATCAGTATGTTGCAGAGCTTTCTACTCATGGAACGATAGAAGGAATACTATTAACTAGAAAAGAAAGATTAGAAGGACATCAGAGTAGATATAGTAGGATAGGGTTTAAACGTTTTGTTGAGAATATATTTGCTAAAAAAGCTGGAAAAAATCTAGTAATATCAACACCACGTTTGCTTCCGCAGAAAGAACAATTACAATTACCACAATCTGATTCAGATTCTCCTGCTTCTAGAATGTCTGCTGCACATGACAGACAGATTGGAGATCAACTTGATGCAATACTAGGAGAAATTGCTGCTGGAAATAAAGCAGATAGGGAGGAAGCTAAGGAGGAGGATATAGATGCAGAGAATGAAAGAAGAAAGAAAAATGAAGCAAGAAAAGAGAGTATAAAAAACTTTTTAATATCACCTATAAGAAAAGCATTATCTCCTGTTAAATCTTTCTTCGATAATTTTTTGGGTAAGATAGGAGAGTTGATATTGTCTGCTGCATTGATAAAATTAATAAAGTGGTTTGGTGATAAGGAGAATCAAAGAAAAGCTAATGCATTATTCAGATTTGTAAAAGATTTTTGGCCTGGTATTGTTGGAGGAATAATTGCTATTGCTGGAGTATTAGCAGGAATAGCATTATGGGCTACTGCAGGACCTTTGGTTACTGCTCTTGCTACTCTTGGTACTATAAGTGTAGCGGTCGCAGCTTTAGGCAAAAAACCTGATGATGTTGTTGATGATTCTATAGATGATGTGGGAAAAGATGAAACTTTGGATAAATTAGAAGATGAACAGGAAGAACGTAGTGGATTTAATTGGTGGACGCCATGGCGTTTTCTTACGGGAGAAAGACAAGAAAGGGAAGAGCAAATTCAGAGAGTGGGAGAGGGAACAAATAAGAGATATGGATTCTTTGGTGAAAGACCTAGACCAGCTGAGATGAATGAGGATGATTCTGCTATTAAGATGAATAAGGGTGGTCAAATTCCTGGTTCAGGTAATACTGATACTGTTCCTGCGATGCTTACTCCTGGTGAGTTTGTTGTTTCTGCGCCAGCTGTACAGAAATGGGGTGCGGATACTTTTGCATCTATGAATGCGATGGGTGGTGGAACTAATCGACCTTATCAGGGAGGATTCCAGGGTGGTGGACTTGTGGGTAATATTCTTATAAAAGCACTTGAAAATAAGATGACTAATATTGTTTCAGGTCCTGCAGCACAGGAACTTAAGAATAAAGCTCCTGATATGATATTGATGATGCAAAAGATGGCTCAAGAATCAGCCCCTTTGAAGGATAAACTTCCTGCTATTTTGAACATGGGTCTAAATCAGACATTTAGTCCTACTATACAGAGGGGAGGTGAGATGTTTGATAAAGCATTGGAGGGATTGAATTCTCCTAAAATGTTGCAGATGATTAATGAAGTAGCTCCGATGATAGAAGAGAAGGGAGCACAGATAGTCCCTATTATTGAGAGAATGGGAGATCAGATGGGAGGTGGTAGTGTTGAATCTCCAGTTAGTGATGGAATTGATAGAGTAAGTAGTGTAGATGGTGGTAATACCACTTTGTATATTATGAATGCTCTGTATAATTTGGGTGGTAACTAATGGCTATTACCCTTGCTACGATTGGCAGCAGTATTGCCAAAGGAGCCCAAGCAGCTCAAACAATTAAAGGAGCTTTTGGTAGACGTAAAGAGAAGGGTGCTAATGTAACATCTCAACGTCCTTTGATGGGACAGTTTGTTGAAAAGGTGGAAGATGTTAAATCTAGAGTTACATCTCAACCTTTATTACCATCACTTGAGATAGAAACTGCACAATCTAAAGGGAAAACTATTCCTCAGAAGTTGCATTTACTTTATAGATTTATTAGACAAAAACGAATAATAAAAAAAGCTAGAAGATTATTAGCAGAGAAACGTAAAGAAATTGATGAGAGAAAGGAGAAGGAAAATCTAAAAGAGAATCCTGCAAAAAGTTTTATTACTGGGAGTGTAAGTACAGTAACAAAACCAATTAGATCTGCATGGGATCAAATACTTAAT
>VTLG01006785.1_pt1 | contig 10714 bp, 11 predicted proteins | sample 4694571 | NCBI WGS metagenome assembly VTLG01 (sample SAMN12604809, study PRJNA352737) | marine metagenome | biome: ENVO:00000447; feature: ENVO:00000209|ENVO:00000569|ENVO:01000036; material: ENVO:00002151; isolation source: viral sequences binned using virsorter ... | reverse complement strand
AATTTCGTAGGATGGACTTCAGAACAAATTAGAACGTTTCCAAACGCAGTAAGACAGGCCTTAAGTGAAATAAATGATCCTATCTTCGCAAAGATGGGATGGCAACGATTAGTGGGTATGGGTACAACTTTAGCAACACTCCCTCCTCTTGCTGTCTGGAGTTTCATGCAAGCTTATGGATTCACAGAGAAAAAACTAGATGCTTTAAGAGAATTTTTACCAAGATTTTCTAAAAGAAGTACAGTCCTCCCCATCTATGAAGATGGAAAATATAAATACATCGATTTTGAAAGAGGGTTTTTCTATGAAACACTGACAGCGCCTTTTCAAACTTTATTCACAGTCATAGAAGAAAATCCTGACAAAGCAATGATGCCATTACTCGCTGAAGGTATGGGCAGAGCCACGGCTAAAATAATGGAACCATTTATCGGAGAATCTATTTGGGTAGGTGCATGGGCTGATATTTTTGCTAGAGGTGGCGAGGATAGACTTGGAACAAGAGTCTGGAATCCAGAAGATGATCCAGGTGATAAGGTAGTTAAAACAATGCAACACTTAGCTGAGAATTTCTCCGTTGGATCAGCTCGAGCAGTTAGAAGAGTCATAGCTTCTCTTGCAGGAGAAACAATTGATGGTGTTGAATATGAATTACCTGATGAACTATTAGGATTACTTGGATTTAGAGCAGCACCCCTAGACATTGAAAGATCTTTAAACTTTAAGTTAAATGAGTTTATGACAAGAGAACGTAATCAAAGAAAATTAATGTTGCATAAAACAAGAACAGGAGATCCTGTTGAAGGTGATAAATTAATTAAACAAATGATAGAAGCTAATGAAAAAAGATACGATGCATTTAATTCTGTTAGAAGAACCATCGATGCTGCTTTATTTTTAGGTATACCTGAAGATACCATTAGAGATGTATTTAAGAGAAGAGGTCAGAAAAAATTATTTGATAAGATCATGGATAATGAATGGTTTTCAATGGGTATAAGTAAAGGAGTTGAAAAAGGTTTTGAATATACACAAGAAAAATTTGGTATAACCCCTACGTACGATGACTACACTAAGGATACAATAAGAGATCTACAAGAGATCATGGATGATATGCCGCTTAATCAGCCATGGAGAATAAAACCAAAAGACTGGTTAAAGGGAGACAAAAAATTTGAACTACCAGAAGGTTTTGAACCGGCTAGAGCGCCATTACCAAACATACCGGAAGTGGATGCTCAGCAAATAGCACAAGCTCCTCAAAATATTTCACCAACAGGGTTGACAGCGACTGAAACTGCTTTATTGTCCAATGAGGAAAAAGCTATGCGATTAAGACAAAAAGGAATGGCATAATGGCCAAAGAACCCAGAACAGCTAGCGAGCATATTATCGCTTTATATGGACACATCAAAGGTCTTAAGAGAGAAGTGTTTAACATAAAGCAAAACCATTTAAAACATATGCACGAGGACATCGATCGACTTCACATTAAAATGGATCGATTTTTATACTGGCTTTTAGGTGGACTTGGGGCTATTGTTTTAACTTTACTAGGAACTTTATAATGGACAAAATTAAAACATTTTTCAAACGCAAGATAAAACGTTACGAGTTAATCATTTTACTCATAATTCTTGTTGCAATTTACATAAAATAACCTATATTAGTCATGGGTGCTTTGGAAAGGCCCACTTTATTAACTGTCTAAACAAGGAGGTTAACATGACCAATAAAGCATTATCCATATTTAATCAATTAAGACCGGTATCGATAGGATTCGATAGCATCTTCGATCATTTTGAAAGAATGTTTGATGATGATTTTCGTTTTCCAACGGTAAACTATCCGCCTTACAATATTGTTAAGACTGGAACGTATACTTACAACATTGAAGTTGCGTTAGCTGGCTACAATAAAAAGGACATTTCTGTGGAATACGCAGACGGTATTCTAACGATTAAGTCTGTCAAGGAAGAACAATCTGATGACAAAAAAGACGGAGTGATTCACAAAGGTATCGCAAAAAGATATTTTTCAAAATCTTTTACCATCGCTAACGATGTAAAAATCGAAGATGCGGAACTAAAAGACGGATTACTCAAGGTGTTTTTGATGAAGATAATTCCTGAAGGCAAAAAACCAAAAAAAATAACTGTAAAATAAGGGATATCAAAAATTACAACGCGTCGCGCATATATCCTACATTTTAAGGGATTAAATCCAAGCTTTTAATTCCTCGCCCATAATTTCAGTGGCGATGTTTACTTTCTTGCGGAGGGACTTTACGATTTTTTCGTCAATTGTATCTTCCGCAAGAATATCAATGTAAGTCATCGGTTTCTCTTGACCAATACGATCAATTCTCGCTTCAGATTGTTGACGCTTTTCTAAATCATAACCATTAGAATAATAAATCATGGTGGACGCACCTGTAAGGGTAATTCCATAACCGCCGGTCTGTGGGGTGCCAACGAGGAATCGCACTTTACTTTCTGGATCCTGTATCTTTTTGATTGCTTTCTGTCTGTCTTCAGTCGTTGTGTCACCATAATATGTCACCACAGATCCCGGGTACTTATCTTCAATAGACTTTACAATTGTGTCAATGTCATGACGCCAATGTGCCCAGATAATGGCTTTACCTTCAAGCTCTTCAATCACATTCATTAATTCTGTAATACGATTACTTTTTATATTTTGTATTGAATCATCGTCCGCTTTAAAATGACCACAAGTAATTTGCTGTAGTCGCATAAGTTGAGTAATAACGTTCATAGTTGTAATGGTTTTACCATTTAAGGTAGCAAGAGCCATTTTTTTCATCTCTTCATAGACTCTCTTCTGCTCTGGAGTTAATTGTATGACTCGCTTCATAAATGTCTTAGGTGGAAGGTCAAGACAATCATCTTTTAATACTCGATAAGAGAAAGATTTAAGCGTTTCGGCCAATTCAGCTAGATTTTTATATCCTGCAACAATTTGCACAGAGCGTCCATTAAAGTTAGCTGTTCTCATAATGGCATATCTAGTTCTAAAACTATAATAAGAATCATGATCAAGTAAATAAGGGTCTAAAAAATAACATTGTGTATATAAATCAAGAGGAGATTTAGTGACTGGTGATCCTGTCAAAATTCTCCTATACTTCCCTAATGTAGATAATTTAATGATATTTCTAGTTCGTTTAGCCTGTGGATTTTTAATCGTTGTTGACTCATCCACAGCAAATAAAGCTTTTTTAACATTTAAGAACTGGTGAGCAAAATCAAAACCTTTTTTGGTTGATAGAGCTTCTACATTCATGATGAAAATTTGTAGTTTAGTAAAATCATGGTCGAATAGAGAATCACACTTAAGTTGTTGTTCTTTAGTAATAAGAGCTTTCCATAAAACAATATTTCTATCAATATGTTTAGGTAAATGTTCGGGTATCTCAGAGTCATACCAATTTTTGTAAACACCTTTGGGTGCCACAATTAAAACACTATTGATTTTACCCTTATCAAAGAGCATAGCGACATTGTCTAGTAAAACTTTAGATTTACCAGTTCCCATCTCCATGAAATAGGCAAACACTTCCTTGTTCCAGGACATTTCAAGCGCTTTTAATTGATGCGCATATGGTTTCGTTTTAAATTTATAATTCATTTTTACTTTCTATTGACATTATATATAGAATGTCCTATATAATGTCAAGAAAGCAATTATGGAAAAAGAAAGTATAGTTTATGTATTACAAGAGTTGCCTGGAACGAGCATCGGTCGTCCTAAGTTTAATATTATGGGAGCTCAAAAATATGGTAAACTAAAAGTTCTTTTAAAAGAAAATACACAAATCATTTTAAGTCCTGGTCCTGTAATATTTGAATTAAGAAGATTATTAAAAAATTACAACTCAAATGATTATTTATTATTATCAGGCGATCCTTCTGTTATTGGATTGGCATGTGCAATTGTATCTGATATAAATAATGGCAGATTTAATTTATTAAAATGGGACAGACAAGAGAAAGTGTATTATCCATTAGAAATAAACTTATACGAGAAAGGAACAATCGATGAATAACATTGATTTTGAGAAAGACCAGACAGAAGTTCTGGATAGAACAGAAAATATAAAATCTCTAGCGGATCAAGTCAAAAAATTGAGAGATTTAGAAGATCAAGTTAAAGCGGAAGAACAAGCTTTAAAAGATAAAGAAAAAGAAATTGAACGAATTTCAGGAGAAGTTATCCCTACACTTTTAAGTGAAATGGGTTTATCCTCTCTCAAACTTGCAGATGGATCTGCAGTTGATGTGAAACCGTATTATTCGGCGAATATCTCTATCAAAAATAGAGAAGCGGCGTATAGTTGGCTTCGTTCCAATGGCCTAGGTGATATTATTAAAAATGATATTACCGTTTCCTTTGGACGGAATGAAGATAACAAGGCGGCAGAATATGCTAACCTTGCGAAGGGTCAAGGGTATCAACCGACACAAAAGTTGAAGGTTGAGCCCATGACTCTCAAAGCACTAGTCCGTGAGCGTATCGAAAATGGAAAAGATATGCCCATGGATATTTTTAACGTGTTCGTAGGAAACCGAACCAAACTAACAAGGAAACAATAAACATGAAACAAGAACAAGAAATCACGAAACGTGAAAATGCAGGTGCATTGTCTTCAAATATTTTTGAAGCTGATGCAGGTGCTGGCTCTCAGAATATAACGCAGGAAGATCTTGCGTTACCTTTCCTGAAAGTCTTAGGACAATTATCTCCGGAAGTTAATAAACAGAACGCTAAGTTTATTAATGGAGCAGAACCTGGAATGATTGTAAACAGCGTAACCAAAGAAATTTATGATGGAAAAAAGGGTATAGAAGTTATACCTGTCCATTATGAACGACAATATGTCGAATGGCAAGACAGAGGTGCATCTAGTACGGGCGCTCCTGTAGCAATCCATAAAGCGGATAGCGACATATTAAGCAAAGCGACTCGTGACAAAAATTGGAAGGACAGATTACCTAATGGTAATTATCTGGAAAATACGGCGAACCACTTTGTTATTCTTTTGGGTAAAAGTCCATCAACAGCATTGATTTCTATGAAAGCTACTCAATTAAAAGTGAGTAAGAACTGGAACTCATTAATGCTAGGACTTAAAATGCAGGGCAAGAACGGATTGTTCACGCCGCCTACATATAGCCATATTTATAATCTAAAAACTGTTCAAATGTCTAATGACAAAGGAACATGGTTTGGATGGGATGTGTCTAGAGTCGGACCAGTTTCAGATAAAAATGTTTATCAAATTGCTAAAAACTTTGCTGAAAAAAATGTCAAAGGTTTAGTAAACGTTAAACACGGAACTGAAGAAACCGAATCGAAATCACCTTATTAAAGATTTCTTTTGCAGAGGAATAAGGGGCGGAAGCGGGAGACTTAATCCGCCCCGTTAATAATATGAATGTAGAACGATTTAGAAAGATATTTTCAGGACTAGAACGCGCACGAGGTGTCACTTATGTCGACAAAAAGGGTGCGGACGGAGAAAAGATTAAAGGCAAATCTTTTGTTCAAAGAGAAATGGTCACTAATGATCATTGGCTTAATCATTTACAAGGCAAAGAACCAAGTTTAGGTATTATTCCAATCAATGATGATAATAAATGTCGATGGGGTTGTGTCGATATAGACTCATACGCAGGTTTTGATCATCAAAAACTAATTAACAAAATTAAACTATTAAAACTACCATTAATAGTTTTTAGATCCAAAAGTGGTGGGGCTCATGTATTTTGTTTTACAACAGTACCTGTTGAAGCAAAATTGATGCGAGATAAATTACTATCGGTTAGTGCAGTATTGGGTTATGGAGGATCGGAAGTTTTTCCAAAACAAATAGAATTAAAATCGAAAGATGATACAGGAAATTTCTTAAATTTACCATACTTTAATAGTGATAATACAACAAGATATGCCTTTCTTGAAAACGGACAAGCTGCTAGTATGGATGGTTTTTTTGGGTTATACGAAAGAAGTGTTCAGACACCAGAGCAATTAGAAAAATTAGAGATTACAAGACCACAATCTGAATTTAGTGATGGTCCTCCGTGTTTAGAGTCCTTAACTCAAAGTAAATTAGATGATGGAAGAGATAGAGTTCTTTATCAATTTATTCAATACGCAAAAAGAAAATGGCCTGAGAATTGGACTAAAAAAATAAATCAATTTAACTACACACATTTTGTTGAACCACTAGACGACAAAATTATTCAGGAGAAAGTAAAATTTCATAGTAAAAAAGAATTAGGTTTTAAATGTAATGAAGAACCAATGTGTAATCATTGTGATAAATTATTATGCAAAACTAGAAAATTTGGCATCGGTGGAGAATCAGTCTTTCCCATCTTAAGTGATTTGCAAAAAGTTGAATTAGATGAACCTTATTATTGGGTTAATGTAGACGGAGAAAGAGTCAAGTTAGATACTATTGATTCATTATTAGAACAACGATTATTTAGAAGAACAGTTACAAAACAGATTAACAAAAAACCTCCAAGAATTACAGTAAAAGAATTTGAAAAATATACAGACATGCTATTATTAAATGTTGAAATTATAAAAGCACCAATTGGATCCTCATTAATTGAACAACTTAAAGATCATCTAGAGGAATATTGTACTAATGATTCAGCAGCTACGACTAGCAAGGATGAAATATTTTTAGGAAATGTTTGGACACATGAGGATAAACACCATTTTATATTCAATAAATTTTTTCATGGCTATTTACAAAGAAGAAAATGGTCAGAAAAACACCAAACAACACAGGATTTATTAATACAGCATTGTGGTTGTAAAGATGATAGAATTTATATTGGTAAAAAGAGACCTAGCGTGATGATAGTAGATGCATTTGAAAAACCAGAAAAAGTTTATCAACAAAAACAACTAAAACCAAAAGATTCATTTTAATGAAAACAATTGTATTAGGACCACCCGGCACAGGGAAAACTCATACTCTACTTAATGAAGTAGATAATTATTTAAAACAAACAGATCCCAATAAGATTGGATATTTTGCCTTTACTAAAAAAGCAGCGAACGAAGCGAGGGATAGAGCAATGAAAAAGTTCAACCTCACAGAAGATGATTTACCTTATTTTAGAACTTTACATTCACTAGCCTTTAGACGTCTGGGAATTAATAAAGAAAACGTAATGCAACGAAGACACTATGAAGATTTAGGAAAAAAGATTCAAATCCCAATAGATTATAATGACTATGATGATGAAGAAACTGGTTTGTTTACTACAAAGAGCGATTATTTACGAATTATTAATCTTGCAAAATTAAGAAATATTACCTTGGACCAACAATTTAATTTAAAAGAGCATTCTCAAAAATTAGAGTACGATAAACTTCGAATTATAGCCAGTGAACTAGATCGATATAAAAAAGAATATTCCCTTATAGATTATAACGACATGATTTTAGATTTTGTCAAATCAGATAAATCACCTAAGTTTGAAGTGGTGTTTATTGATGAGGCCCAAGATTTATCTCGAATGCAATGGGATATGGTCAATAGTTTTAACACACAAGATTCTTTTATTGCCGGAGATGACGACCAGGCAATATTTAGATGGGCAGGGGCAGATGTAGATTCTTTTATTACACAGACTGGAAAAATATTAAATTTAACTCAATCAATGAGAATACCAAGAAAAATTCATGACTATGCCATAAAGATTATAGAAAGAGTTTCTAATCGTTTACATAAAGAATGGAAACCAAAAGCCCATGAAGGAGCAATTAGTAAGTATTGGAATTTTGAAGATATTAACATGAACAAGGGAAATTGGTTAGTATTGACTAGAACCAGACATCAATTAAAACCTTTAGAAGAAGTATTGAAAGAGAAAGGATTATACTTTGAAGATAGATTTAACAAATCATATGAAAAAAATATTCAAGAAGCAGCGCTTAATTGGGAAAATTTACGACAAGGAAAATTGCTGCATTATAAAGACATTATGAATATATCGCAATACATGAGTTCCACGAATTGGGAAAAAAATAAATTAAAATCTTTATCCAAAGAATCATTTTATAGAATAGACCAATTAACACAGGGACATGGTCTTAACACTAACAATACCTGGTATGACTGCTTTGATAATGCTGGATCCAAAAGAATTACTTATATTAGAAAAATGAGAGCCAATGGCGAAGAATTAAATAGAGAAGCAAGAATTAAATTATCAACCATACACAGTGTTAAAGGTGGAGAGGAAGATAATGTAGTCATATTGCCAGATTTTACACTAAACACTCAAAAATCTTATGAGCGGAATCGAGATGATGAAAATCGATTATTTTATGTTGGAGCAACACGTGCAAAAGAATACTTACATATTGTAAGACCAAAAGATGAAAACAAAGCATTTCCAATGGAGGACATGTGAGCGTTTACGATAAACAAATTGGCGGAAAACATTATCAGAATTTTTCGATTCAGCCAAGTAAGTTTGTAATTGAGAACAAGTTGCTTTTCCCAGAGGGATGCGCTATAAAATATATTTGTCGACATCAAAATAAAGGAGGAAAGGAAGATTTGTTGAAAGCGATCCATTTTATAGAAATGATTATTGAAAGAGATTATCCACCGGAAGAAAAATCAAAAGAAGTTAAACCTACTGATAAACCTAATTCCTGGGGGATCTTAAGGTAATGCAGATTCCACTTTTTAAACCTCAAACAGAATGGATACCACCAGAAAATTTTCCAGATTTATCTAAACATAGTGAAATTGCAATTGACTTAGAAACAAAAGATCCAGATTTAATAAAAATGGGTTCAGGTTCAGTCACCAAACGTGGCGACGTCACAGGAGTTGCTGTAGCTGTGAAAGGATGGTCCGGGTACTATCCCATTGCTCACGAAGGTGGTGGTAATATGGATCGTAAAAAAGTTTTAAAATGGTTTCAATCCGTATTAAATACGGATGCTATCAAAATATTTCACAATGCCATGTACGATGTGTGTTGGTTGCGTTCATTAGGATTAACGATTAAAGGTAAAATTGTTGATACGATGATTGCTTCAGCTATCGTCGATGAAAATCAACTACGTTATGATTTAAACAATTGTAGTCGTAGATATATTGGTCAAGGAAAAGATGAAGCTGCTTTATATATGGCTGCTAAAGAATGGGGAGTTGATGCTAAGGCTGAAATGTATAAACTTCCAGCAATGTATGTGGGTTCTTATGCAGAGAAAGATGCTGAAATAACTTATGAACTTTGGCAGGAACTAAAGAAAGAAATTGTACACCAGGATATACAATCTATTTTTGAATTAGAGATTGAACTTTTTCCTTGCCTAGTCGATATGCGTTTTTTGGGAGTTCGAGTAGATACAGAAAATGCGCATAAATTAAAACAAGAATTACTTGAAGAAGAAAAAGGATGCTTGCACCAAGTAAAAAAAGAAACACAGATAGATGTTCAAATATGGGCAGCAAGATCCATTGCCCAAGTTTTTGAAAAATTGAAACTACCTTTTGACCGTACTGAAAAAACACAGGCGCCATCCTTTACAAAAAATTTTCTTCAAAATCATCCTCATCCACTCGTTAAAAAAATAGCTAGAGCGAGAGAAATAAACAAAGCTCATACGACATTCATTGATACCATACTTAAACATTCTTATAAAGGTAGAATACATGCTGAAATAAACCAACTTAGATCCGATAATGGAGGAACCGTGACGGGACGATTTAGTTATGCGAATCCAAACCTTCAACAAATTCCTGCACGAAACAAAGACCTCGGACCACGGATCAGATCATTATTTATTCCTGAAAAAGGATGCACCTGGGGTTGTTTCGATTATTCACAACAAGAACCAAGACTCGTTGTGCATTATGCGGCATTACAAAATTTATATGGAGCTGACGAAGTTTTGGATGCGTATAAATCTGGTGATGCAGACTTTCATACGATTGTAGCCGACATGGCAGAGATTCCACGTTATCAAGCAAAGACTATTAACTTAGGATTATTTTATGGAATGGGTAAAAATAAATTACAAGCAGAATTAGGAGTTTCTAAAGAAAAAGCAGAAGATCTTTTTAGACAATATCATAGTAAAGTTCCATTTGTTAAACAACTTATGGATGCTGTTATGAGAAGAGCACAAGACTCTGGTAAAATTAGAACACTACTTGGAAGATTGTGTCGTTTTCATTTATGGGAACCAAATCAATTCGGTATTCATAAGGCATTGCCTCACGATCAAGCGCTCATGGAGCACGGACCAGGGATCAAACGTGCATATACTTACAAAGCTTTAAATAGATTAATTCAAGGATCAGCTGCTGATATGACCAAAAAGGCTATGATAGATTTGCATAAAGAAGGAATTGTACCACATATTCAGGTGCATGATGAACTTGATATATCTGTCAGGGATAACGCAGATAAGATAAAAACTGTAATGGAAAATACAGTTTCACTTGAAGTTCCTAATAAAGTAGATTATGAATCAGGACCGAATTGGGGTAGTATTAAATAGGAGGAAAATATGGACATGATAAAAGAAGCAATTGAACACATGTGGAAAGATCACAGAAAAGTTGTGATCGGTGCAGGTGTTGTACTTGTGATTTTAATAATCGCAGCACTTTAAGGATTTTATGTTAAATGGCATATCTAAA
>VTLG01005032.1_pt1 | contig 10714 bp, 10 predicted proteins | sample 4694571 | NCBI WGS metagenome assembly VTLG01 (sample SAMN12604809, study PRJNA352737) | marine metagenome | biome: ENVO:00000447; feature: ENVO:00000209|ENVO:00000569|ENVO:01000036; material: ENVO:00002151; isolation source: viral sequences binned using virsorter ... | reverse complement strand
GCAAAAAGCAGTTGATAAACATCTGGCATCAACACAAGTTAAGAAAGATAATACAAAAGATATACAAAATATGATGATGCCCGCAAAAGATGAAGGGCCAAAAGAATATGAAGATTTACAACGAATGATATACGAAGATTCTGACTCTGCATTATACAGTCCAGTAGATACTTATGAAAGATTTAAAAAAGCTATCTTCGGATTAAGTATAGGAGCAACAGAAGAAGCTAAAGAAATAGCAAATCTACACTTTTTTAGCGGAGATATGAAAGACTGGTTCGATGAAGCTGTAGGCGGCTCAGATGATCCAAAAGTAAAACAAAAACAATTAGAAGCCTTATGGAACTGGGGCATGTATCTAATTAAAGGGAGACAAATAAAACTTATAGAGATAGATCCTAACCTATCTAAAGACCAAAAGGAAAAAAGGATTAAAAGGTATCAAAAAGCTAAGTATCCATTTCCAAAAGATATAACCAGTTTTATTGGAGCAAAGAAAATAATAGAAGAGGAAACAAAGAAACAAGAAGAGGAGACAAAGAAACAAGAGAAGAAAGAGGAAAAAAAGAAGAAACCAGTTGAACCTAAGTCTGTAAAGAAAGAAAAGAAACCTACAACTAGCAAAAATAATAATAACATACCAAAAACAGAGAGAGAAAGAAAATTATTGAAAGACAGACAGGAATTTGAGAAAAAGTATCTTATTAATCCTATAAAAAATGTATGGAAACGTCTATTCGGAGAATAAAATAAATGGCTGAACAAGTTATACTAGAGGAAGAAGATAGTACTCTTCCAATACCTGAAGAAGAGGTTATAGAGGAAGATATAAGTCTAGATGAAAGCCCTGATACAAGGTATGACGAATTAGGAGTTAACGAGTTTGAACAATTACTAATAGAAGATTCCCAAAGACTCTCTAGTGTACCTGAGTTTGAACAAGAGGAGACAGAGGATTACGAAGCTCCATCAGGAATAATAGGACATGGGTTACAAGCTCTTGGAGGTGTGATAGATACTATCCAAAATGTAGGAGACATGTTAACTAGTAATATAGAAGAGGAAGGCCCGGAATTAGCAGAAGAAATTAAAAAGATAAACACTACTACAGATCACTTAGTATTCAATATTAAAGGATTTGAAAACTACGACCCAAGTAGGCCTACCTTATTTTTCATGAGTCCCGAAGAATGGATGGAAAAGAGTAAGAAGGGGGAAATAACACATTGGCCTTCTGTTAAGAAATCTGAAGACGCAGGTCAACAAGTGACTAGAAGTGTGACAAATGTAATTGCAGGATTAATACCAGCTTTTAAAATAGTTAAAGGAGTTAAAGGGATAGGAGCAGTAGCAGGAGTATCTAGTACAGTAAAAACCTCATCTAAAGCAGTTAAAGGATTAAAGAAGTTTGGTGATGTTACTGCCGTGGGTACACTTGGTAGTGTATTCTCCTTTAAACCTTATGAACCAAGACTAGCTAACTCTATGACAGAGTTCGTAGAGGATACTCCTTTTGAAGTGACCCAACCTTTCTTTGAGTGGCTTCAAGCATCTGATGATAACTCAGAAGCAGAAGAGAGATTTAAAATAGCATTAGAATCCATTTATATGGATGCAATACTAGTTGGTGCATACTCTACTTTCTTTAAGGTATTCAAGAGAGAAAGAAGCCTAATGAAAGCTGAAGCTGGTGGTGCTACACCTCAACAGTTAGAAGAGGTTAACAAAATAGGGATCAATACTGTAAATAGCGGTGAAGTCTTAGATGTTGTCTATCCTCCAAGTAGAACACCATTAAAGGAACTAGCAAGAACAGAAGTACAGACTATCAAAGGAACATCAAAAGATGCAGATGAGTTTATTAAGGTAGGAGATGTAGATAACACAGCAGGACAAACAGTTCTTCAAGCTAGTACACTATCTGAAACAGGGATAACTAATGTAGTAAAAGCGTTAGCAAAAGCTATGGCTTCTGGAGATGAGGTAGGTGCGTCTACTGCTATGTCTTTAGTAGGTAGAGATCCACTAATCAATATGAATACTATTGATGATGTAGGTGTCAAAAATATCATCAATGCAATTTCAAATGAGATTGATAGGGAAGCTGCTTTACTTGGGAAAGTTACTTTTGATGCTAAAGGTAACCCATTTCGTGTTGGACAAAAAGGTAGGAAAACATTTAAACAAGCGGAAAGAGAAGGGCTTTCCTACGCTAACTATATACGGAGAGCATCAGGATTAGATAAGGATGTATTTAAAAACTTTGCATATAGATTAGCTATTCCTGAGAAAGAGTTGTTTACTCTTATGAAAGCTGATAGGCTCATGGCAGATCAAATTGGGTCAAGAGTATTAGGATGGCAAATGGTACTAGATGATGTCACTTCACAGTTCCATAAAAGTTTACAAGGTAAAGACTTTGGTGATGAGTTTGTTCAACTTATGGCGGCAAAACATATCGACACTATAACAAAGCTACATGAAGCCTTCGCAGAGTTACCTAGAGGATTAGGTAGAGGATTAGCATACCGAAATATTAAGATGAAACAGAAGTATCTTAATAAGAATGGTAGAATGAAACCTGATGCTGATCTTTCTGAAATAGAGATACTTAAAAGAAATGAGTTTTTAAGGAAACAAATCCACGGAAGAGGATTGAACAGAGAAGTACTTGAAAGTATAAATGCTATACTAGGTACTCCATCAGCTAGATTAAGATCAAGGAGATTAAAAGAAGCATTAAAAGGTAAAGGGAGGATAGGTAAAGCTGTTCAAGAGGTATACAGAGGTATGCTCCTAGCTAATATAAAGTCTATGACTACTAACTTGCTTGGGAATATGATGGAGACAATGCTTATTCCTACTGCTAAGACAATAGGACATATATCAACATTTAATCTGAAAGGTGCTAAAGAAGAACTTGGTTTTGTATTTAATATGTTAATGAGTACTAGGAGAGCTTTCTCAGCAGGAATGGATGCTTTGATACATGAGAGAAACCTATTAGACCCACTACGAACAAAAGCCGAGACTCCAAGCGGTGACGTAGTTAGAGGCTTCTATATGCAAATGGATAAGGCAGTTGATGCAGGATACTGGCATCCTCAAAACTGGATTCCGCTTGTAGTTAACTCATTTGGTAAAGTATCTAGACTGTCTCTTAGAGTACTAGGAGCACAGGATGAGTTCTTTAAGATGCTTACCTACAATGGTAAAGCAATGTCAAAGATTACAAAGGCTATGCCAGATAACTTATCTAGAGCAGATAAGAAAGCCTTTATAAGAAGAAACCTAGACCATTTCTACGATGAAGCAGGAGAAGCAGTTGATAGAGACCTACTAGAGTACTCAAGACGAGCTACGTTCCAAGAGGGACTGGAGAAAGGATTTGCAAATAATCTACACCAACTTGTAGATAAACATCCTATGACATTAGGACTTATATTTCCATTTGTTAGAACTCCAGCTAACTTAATTAGTAGGTTTATCCAACGTACTCCTGTAGCTAACTTTGCTTTAAGTAAGAGAACTAGAGACATGTGGACATCTGGTGATCCATCTCAAAGGGCAGAAGTTATAGGTAATACAATTATGGGGGTAGGATTATATGGTACTGCGGTATCATATGCTATGGATGGAACTATAACAGGAGCAGGGCCAATAGATCGTGAGAAAAACCAACTATGGAGAGCCGCAGGTTTTAAACCATTTTGTTGGAAAGTAGAAACTCCAAGAGGCCCAGTATGGATTAAGTACGATAGATTAGAGCCATCTTCAATGCCCTTCTTATATATAGCTACATTACATGAGAACCTCTATAGATTCAGAGAAGATCCTGACTCATTAGAAGATGCTATTGGGTTATTTATAGCATGTACAGCAAAAACTATGACTGATAGAACTTGGTTAAGAGGAGTTAAGTCTTTGATGGATGGAGTAGATAGTGCAATACATAATGAAAATCCTTCTGATATTCCAGTTTCTATAGCTAAGAATTTTATTCCAGCTATTCCTGCTCAAGTACATAGGTTAAGCGGAATAGCAGAAGAGGAGTCTGGTGCATACACATTTAGACAAGCGTTAACTTGGCAAGAGAAGATGATGGCTAAGTTACCCCCAATGGAAGGTTATGACGCAGTTAAATATAACTGGTTAACAGGTAAGCCTATGATGCTTCCTACTGGTAGTGACTTTGGTTTAGATATGCACTTTGAAGAACCAGATAAGTATATGCAGGAATTACTAAGGTTTGGACAGACAATACAACCATTAAGTAAAAGACTTAGTGGTATTGAGTTATCCTCCGATCAATACTCTAGACTTAGTGAGTTAACTGGTACAACTAGAATAGAAGGTAGAACCTTAATGGAATCTATACAGGATCTAATGGATTCACCAGAGTATGATTATGATGAAGATAGGATATACCATGCTGACTTTCCTTCTCCACAAACTACAGCAGTTAAATACTTAGTCAATGCTTATAAGGAACAAGCTAGAATGAATCTGCTCCAAGAAGATGATGAACTATTTAAAGAATGGCAAAATATAACTATGGAGAAAGCAGAAGTAGGAGCAGGTCTATTAAATCAATAATATATGGACATTTACGGATTAAACTTTAAAATAAAAGACTAATATGGCAATAGAGACTACCTTAACTAGTGTTATCTTGAACCCGTGGGCTACAAGTTCAACCCCATACACTTCAGGAGACCAGTTAGTAATTAGTTATGCTGACTTAGGTTACATAGCTTCAGCAAGTGACTCATACAAGAGTACAGCAGGGGATGTATTTAAAGTATACGTAGATGGTGTAAGAATATACAGGACATCAGATTCTATATACGCAGGTGGTAAGAACTTCCTAGAAGATGGTGATGTAGATAACTCAAAGTTAGCTGGAATATCAGCTACATGGGCTAGTACATCTGATACAGTATGGACTATAGATACAGCTAATCAGAAGGTTACACTAGATACAGGAGAGATCACAGGTTCAACCCTATATGGATCGTCAGGTAAGAATGTATCCTTTACTTCTGGTGAAACTATTATCGAACTCAGGAGATCAGTACAAGACCAGAGTGCACCTTCTATTGACTTCTCTAATGCCTCTATTCTAACAGAACAGGATCTAGATAACTCCTCTGCTAACGTGTTCCACATGGCTCAACAGGCCATAGAGAAAGCTAATAACGCACTACCTTACGATGTTGGTACAGGTGTATACCAAGCGTATCAACCGGGAACTACTACTAAGAAGAGGATTACACAGGTAGCCGATGCTACAGCTACTAATGACGCAGTAAACTATGGTCAATTTACAGTCCATGACGCTACTATTAGTGGATGGAAAGAGGATACAGAAGATTACAAATTAGAAACAGCAGATTGGGCACAGAAAGTAGATGGAGCAGTAAAGGTATACGCAGATAACTCTGTAACTGGCGGTGCTCTTGGATACTCGGCTAAAGCATGGACAATAGGCGGTACAGATATTACTGATACAGCCGGAGCAGGTTCAGCTAAACAATGGGCTATTGGTGGAGGTTCTAGTTTTACAGTAGGAAATAAGGTAGACGGAAGTTCAGGTAGTTACTCAGCTAAATACTACTCAAATGCTGCCGCTACATCTGCAACAGCCGCTTCAGCTTCAGAGACAGCCGCAGCCGCAAGTGAAGCCTCTGCAAATGCTTCTGCTAATGCTGTAGCAAGTGTTATAGACAACTTCTATGATAAGTATTTAGGAGTTATGGCAGATAGTGTAGCATTTACTGCTAATGCTAGTACAGATGTAATAACTGCTACTGCACATGGGTTATCCGATGGAGACCCTATACGACTCACTACAACTGGTACACTTCCAGCAGGATTAGCCGCTAGTACAGATTACTACGTAAGAGATAAAGCTACTAATACCTTTAAACTAGCCGCTTCTTCTGGTGGTACTGCAATAGATATTACCGATACAGGATCAGGAAGCCATTATTGGGAGTATGCGGATGTAGAAACTCCTGCAACATCCTCATGGGCTAAGAACGGTTCTGTTATTACAGTAGCAAGTAATACTGGTATAAGAAAAGGACAAGTGGTTAGTGGATCAGGAATAGATGCTACTATTAAACCTAATGTATTATCAATCTCTGGAACATCCATTACTATATCAGATAATATGGATGCAGTAGGAGCTAACGTAGCAGTTACATTTGCTAACAAAGGTGTATACGGAGCATTTAATACTACCAAAGATGGGCCTTCTACTGACAACGATGGAGAAGCACTAGCAGATGGTATGTTGTACTTTAATAGTACAGATGATGTAATGATGGTCTATGATACTACATCTAACACATGGAAACAGTTGCAACCCACTACAGCAGAGATGACAGCTATTCAGACATGTCATACTAATATTATTAGTATTAATGACTTTACTGATAAGTATAGAATAGCTAGTTCTGCACCTTCTTCAGATAATGACGATGGTGACTTATACTATAATACAGCAACTAACCAACTCAATGTTCACGATGGTTCTAGTTGGTCAGCAATAGGATTAACACAAGCTCAAACTCAAACAGAAGCAAACAATGCGGCAGTGGCGATGTCCATTGCACTTGGTTGATATTAAAGGATAAATATGGCAAACTCGTTTAAAAATAGAACTCTAAGAGGCGTAGGAACAACTGCTACAGCTTTAGGTGCTGCTGTTGCCGCTAATACAGAGACTACTCTTATTGGTATGACTATAGCTAATACAACTTCAGGAGTTATAAATGTAACAGTAACTTTAACTGATAATGCAGGTACTCCAAATGTAACTAATTTAGTCAAGGATGCCCCCATCCCGACTGGTGGTTCACTCGTGGTTCTTGGAGGGGATCAAAAAGTTTGCTTAATGACTGGAGATATAATTAAAGTGAAATCAAATACCGCTAGTAGTGCGGATGTAATAATGAGCTTTCTGGAGATTACATGAGTTACTTAGGTCGCAAAGGAGCAGTAGCACCCTTAACCAGTGCTGACATACCAGCAGGGATTGTTGAAGGGACAGACATTGCTTTCTTGGAAAATGCCTCTGGTACACAGAATCTAGGAGGAACATACTCCACTGAACGTATGTATCTCAACGACTCCTATACCTTAACAGGAGACGTTACAATAACTGGTCATCTTGCATTAGGAACTATAGCAGATTCAGATGTAATAATTACTCAGGATGGTACAGAGAGGACAATAACTGGGTCAGGTACACTTGATGGTGGTAATGTTTTACAGGATACACATAGAACTTCTGTTACTGGAATGACAGGAGAGTTAGGAACAGGAGTAACTCTTGGAAGTGCTGTTACTGGTAGCCCAAATCTTAATCTTGGTAATGCAACTTTTCCAGCAGGATATGTTGTAAATCATTGGCATAAAACAAATACATATACAAGTTCTGCTCAATTTGAATTTACTATGGATGGTACTACTGGTGTATGGCAAGAAATAACTTATGGTAATAATGATTTTAGACTTACAGGAATAACTGCAACTCAAAATAATGTTTTATTAATATCAGTAAATACTGGAAGTATACGTCAAGTAAATGCTGATGGATACCTTTTGAATTTAGGATTTAGAATTGATGCTACTGATTATCATTGTGGACATATGTTAACTGGTCTTTCAACTAATACACAAGAAGTTCCGGGTGTATGGCAAATGACTTATGTTGTCCCTGCAAGTTTTACTAATAAAACAATTTCTGCTAGAGGATCAAGACAAAATAGTTCTACTGGTAATCATTATTGCAGAATAAGGCAGGATGGTATGCCACATAATAATATGACTATTGGAATTAACATATTTGAGATACAAAAATGATTTTTGATAAAATTGAAGCATTAACGTCATTAGGATACCAGTTCTACGGATCAGAAGAAAATGGGTTTACTTTTCTTAACGGACAAACTCCTCCTACAGAAAAAGAAATAGATACGGAAGTAAAAAGATTACAGGCAGAATATGATGCCCAAGAATATGCACGAAAACGTGAGGCAGAATATCCCTCAATAGAAGAATGTGTCCATGCAATATTGGATGATGACCTCGATGCTCTACAGGCCAAGAGAGCAGAGATTAAAACTAAATATCCGAAAGGAGAATAATTATGGCAGACTTAGTAATTAAACCATCCTCCGGGAATTTAGTTCTGAAGGATGATCAAAACGTAGCAAGACTTACTTTAGCTACCTCAACTGGTAACACTACATTTACTGGTGCTACTACTTTAGCAAATGCAACGATAACAGCAGGGACATTTCCTACTGGTCATGTGATAGACTATGTAGGCCAGAATGTAGGAGAATGTATGGGTGCTTTAACGCTTACTACTGCTGTAGGAGATGTTATTAATTCTGGGGTGACAATAACTATTGGTTCTGGGAATAAAGCACTAATATTGGTAAGTGGGTGGTTTTATACAGAAATTAATCATGCTGGTGGTGATAGATATATTTCCTTATATAAAAATGTTGATGGTGGAGGTGATGTTGAAATGGATGAAGCATGGCAAGGTGGAGAATCAATGAAAAGCTATGAAAGAATGGCAATATCCGCAATGTGTTATGATAATTCGGTTGGCAGTGTAGTGTATAAATTAAAAGTAAAAACTGTCGGTACTGCTGGTAATATAAGGTACTATACTAATATGTTTGCATTTGAATTAAAAGGATAAATATGATAATAGATAAACTAACAGCATTAGATAATTTAGTTCCAGATGCTAATTTTGAAATTAGAGGAGATACAATTATTTCTCATAGAGGAAAAGATGTACCTTCTGATGCAGAAATAGATGCTGAATTAAAACGCCTTCAAACAGAGCATGACGCTCAAGCCTATGCCAGAGAAAGAAGGTCTTCATATCCCGATATTGGCGATCAGCTAGACGATCTTTACAAAAAAGGTGCATTCTCTACTGAGATGGCGGCTAAGATTAAGAAAGTTAAAGACGATAATCCGAAAGGCTAAACATGAGTTATCTTGGGCAAGCTCCCGGTCAGGGACAAGCAGAATATTTTCTGTACACAGCTAGTGGTAGTGAAACGAGTGTCACAACCGCAGACGATGGTAGAGTAGTCAGTTACACAGTTGGACAAGTCTCTGTCTATCTCAATGGAGTAAAGCTGGTTGAAGGAACAAGTTCTGCTCCTAAAGATTTTATAGCAAGTGACGGATCAGCAATTTCTGGCCTTTCAGCTTTAACTTCTGGTGACGTAGTTGAGGTAGTTGCTCTTTCAGCATTCTCTCCAAGTGATACTGTGAGTGCGGCAAATGGTGGTACGTTTGCTGGCAATGTGATCATGTCTGGCAACCTCACAGTTAATGGCACTACAACTACTATTGATACTCAGCATCTTATTGTTGAGGATCAAAATATACAGATGGGTTCTGTGGATACTCCTACAGATACCACGGCAGATGGAGGTGGTATTACTCTGAAGGGTACTACAGACAAAACTTTACAATGGTCAAACACAACTAAATCATGGGAGATAACTCCTAAACTACAACAGAAAGGTGCATTTATGAAATATTCAACAAATCAAGCATTGGTATTAGGAGGATAAATGGCTGATCCGAGTACAGTTCCAGCAAGTGCCGCAGGAACGGAAATATTAAGAAGAGCAACTCAAAACATTGCTAGTAATTCATCTACAGTTAAACTTCTCGATGGTGTTGCTAATCACACATATACTATATTAAGTATTATATTTTTTAATACATCAGCTTCAGATGCAGAAGATGTACTAATGTGGTTGGATGTTGATGGTGCTGGCTCAACTGAAAGAAGTATTATAGATGAAACAATTCCTGCTCAATCGACATTTGTTTGGAATGACAAGTTTATCATGGTTGGAACAGATGAACTTGTAGCAAGATTAGATACTGGATCAGGGAATGTTAATACTATTATTTCTTACATTGAACAACGCTGGGCATAGGAGTTAGCATGAGTGGAATAATTGGAGGAGCAGGAAGCAAGTCTGGTGTTATCGGTGAGACTGAGATCACTTATGAATCAGGTGATTGGACACCTTCTTGTGTGGTTGGTTCACCAGCTAACCATAAGGGAAGATATGTAAAAATAGGGAAGTTAGTATTTTGTACTTTTAAAATGGATAATGCAAGCTCTGGTTCTGCATCAGAACAAGGGGTAGACGGATTTCCTGCAACACCTTATTCGGAAGCTGGTGCCAGTGCTGGTGGTGGTGTAGTAACACTATCAGATAAGGGAGTAGGTACACAAACGTGTTACATAGAAAATACTGCTACTGGGGCTGCTTATAGACATGGAGCTAATTCTGATGCACATAATGATCATTCAACTGCTACTGCAATGTCTAATGTTCCAGTGGAAGGGTTTGTAATATTTCAATCAACATAAGGAGTAACACATGACAAAGGCTCGAATACTGGCAGATTACGCAGGAACAGGTGCTACCACTGATCTAGCCACTCAAGCTGAGTTGGATGCTGTCAGTACAGTAGCAAGTGCCGCATTACCTAAAGCTGGTGGCACAATGACTGGTGATCTTGTCCCTGCTACTCCAATGAGTCACAGGAGTATAGTAATTAATGGGGCAATGAAAATAGCTCAACGAGGTACACAAGAACATCCAGTTGATACAACAAATTATAGTGCTTGTGATCGTTTTCAAGT
>VTLG01015513.1_pt1 | contig 10716 bp, 9 predicted proteins | sample 4694571 | NCBI WGS metagenome assembly VTLG01 (sample SAMN12604809, study PRJNA352737) | marine metagenome | biome: ENVO:00000447; feature: ENVO:00000209|ENVO:00000569|ENVO:01000036; material: ENVO:00002151; isolation source: viral sequences binned using virsorter ... | reverse complement strand
GTTGCTCCTGCTGCTTTACCCCATGCAAACAATCCTGTAACCCATGCAACTACTTTATCCCATGCTTCCATGACCGTTCCAGAAAGAGAAAATGATTCAGTTGCTGCTGCAGCATCATCCCATCCAAACAATTCCATTATCCACACGAAAGGTTTTTTCAACATATCAACGATAAAATCTCCTATTGTAAGCCAGGCACCAAAATATCCCGATAGTAAATTTGTTAATGCAGCAACTGGATCACTGAATAAGAGATTGAACCATGCATAAATGTCATCTAAGAATTCATTGAACATTGCAGAGAACGAAAAACTATCAAGGAACTTTTCAACTTCTTCAAATCCTAAGAATCCTGCAATCCAAGAAATACCATCTTTAACCAGATCCAACATTCCAAAAATCAGTCCATCAAGAATACCACCAAAGAAACCAATGATTGAATTGAAGAATGTTGCCATCATTCCTTCACTCTTATCTGCTGCATCTTTTGCTTCAAAGAATCCTTCTACAAGACTAATGATAACTTGTAATGGTAAGAATAATTTAGCAAAGAAACCTTTAAATATTTTAAAGAATTTTCCAAAATATTGACCAAATTTGCCCATGCCAGTGCCGGTTGATTTACCCACTCCAAGAAGACCTTTGACGGTATCAATTGGGCCGGTTATCAGTTTTATCCAACTTTTGATTTTTGTAAAAAATGTAGTAAATCCAGTTTTCATTGTTGTAAATGCTGTTTTTACTGGTTTCAGTGCTTTTGTGATTGAACCTTTTGCAGTATCAATCATATCAGAAATTGTTTTAAAGGCTTTATTTTGTGTAAAGAATGTTTTCATGGAGGTAAAAAATTTACTAACTTTTCCTCCTTTACCAAAAGTGTCGCTCAGCATTTTAGTAACATTTGGAAACATTTTTGAAAGTTTCCCTCCTATAAATTTAAAGATATTTTTCCACATATCTAGAAAACCTATTATTAATCCGGCGGAAGCCCCCAAAAGCGCACCAGATATTGCACCGATGATTGTTCCTATCAACCCTAAAAATGAAAATTCTCCACTATCTTCTTTTTTAACATCAACTTTTCCTCCTGCTTTTTTTGCACCTTTATCTCTTAATCGTTCTCTCCTGTCTTCTTCAGATTCTTGATTTCCTGATATAAATGAAAGATGTCCTTCAATGTCGTTTAATATTTCATTTGTTGAATCAAGAGACATTCCTTCACCGGCCGCAACTTCGCCTCCTGCACCTTCAACTGAAACAACTTCTCCTGCACCACCTTCACCCCCGGCTGCACCTTCAACTGAAACAACTTCTCCTGCACCACCTTCACCCCCGGCTGCACCTTCAACTGAAACAACTTCTCCACCATTTTCTTTTTGTTCTTCTTTCTTTTCTTCTTTCTTTTCTTCCTTTTCTACTCCAATTGCTGCTATTTCTTCAGTAGATTTTCCTTCAAGAAATGCTTGTGTCTTTTTTTCTTTTATTAACTTAGTATCTTCTTCTTCCTGTTTTTCTCTTCGGCCAAATTCTTCTTCAATATCATCTTTTATTTTTTGAAGTCTTTCTTGTTGCGCCTCATATTCTTTATCTTTTGTATCAACAATAAGTTCTTCTTTAAGTGCAACTTCTGCCATTGCATCAATACGTTTTTGAGTAAGTCTATCCTCTTCTTCCCCTTTTTTCTCCTTGTCTCTTTCTTCTTTCTTTTGTTGTTTTCTATTTGTCAACCATCGTGTGAGGAAACCCATAGACAAAGTATTGATGAGTCCACCAATCGGCCCACCAAATGTGTCAGTTACAAACCCTTCAGCCCCCTGAACAATAGACATTCCTGCACCAGTGACTTGATCTTTAAGTGCAGCTTTAGTAGTAAGTTGGTCTTTCTCTGCAACTTTTAGATCTCCAGAAACATCAATAAGACCTTCAATTGTTGATCTCCTTGCTTTGGAAATATCAATTTGAGCTTCAATTTCAGCTTGTTGATCACCTAAAGTCCCTTTTTGTTTTTTAAGACTTTTAGTGATTTCTTTAAGGCTTTCAGTGTGTTTTTGTTCGGTTTTTTCGTCTGCCATTTTTACCTAGCGGTGTTTTTGTTTTTCAATTCTCTCATTTTCTTCTTTAATCCATTTTTGCAATAATGATACGTAAATATCTCTTTCGTAGGGCATCATATCCTCAAGTTCGGTCAAACTCCACTTGTGATGCTGAATCATTGCAAAGGAAGTCAAGTAATAATTCTCAAGTGAATTGTGACTCAGGCCTATCCGAAAAAAGAGTTTAATCCTTGTACAGTTGTTTCCTTTTTTTCTCCGCAAGTTTCACATTTATACTTAACGGTGTGTTTCAAAACTGGCATAGTATCAAAAAAATTTCTAATTAATGTAAATTGTTGAGTGTTTAAACTATCAAGAAATTCATCTAGTTCTTTCTCATTGAATGAACCTTTATCATGAGTTTCTTCTTCTGTAAAAATCATTTCAATACAATCTTTAATGATTTTCATTCCAGCCTCAGCAGAATCAATTTTATCAACATTACCCAGCTTATTCATGTCAGGATAACTCAATTTGATTCCAATATTATCATCAAGCATAACTTTATTTGAATGATCTTTAGTTTTTATAACATTCACTTCCTCTAAATTGATTTCAACTTGTGTAGAGTTTTCACAAAGTTCTCCGTTGTTTTTTGGACATCCCCAAGGTTTTACTCCAAGGGTTGCTTTTTCTCCTACCGATTTGGCTCGGAGTCTTAAAAACAAATACTCAATGTCAAAAGTAGGAAGTCTTTCTACATCAATTTCTCCCTCAATACAATTGTTAATAATTTGTTTGACTGCCGGAATCATTGCTGAATCTTCTCCAGCTTCCATTGCAGTCAATAGTATCTTTTCCTCCTTAACCAAAAATGGTCGGTATTTTATAACTTTCTCAGTTGACGGAAGTACCGCCTCATATACTGGAACGTTCAGTTTAGGTAATGCCATAATAGGTTCCTTTCATTGTTTATCGTTTTGGAACTCCCCTCAAGGTTTTCCATTGTGAATATATCATTTCAACAGATACTCTTGCAACTGAATTTTGAGTTGAATGATTAAGTTCAATTGAGTTTACTGATTTCGGATATACATCTTGATATTCCATCTCATTGGATTTTTTTCCATTTCTATCTAATGTTGTTACTGTCATAGTTCCTGTATAATGTTTATAATATGCTACATCAAATCCTTTATTTGAATCAACTATGAAATTATTCCATTTATCAAAATAGTCTTTTTCTCTATATGCATCTGTGCAGAGAAATCCTAGAGTAATAGGAGTATATACAGGAGCATTGTATGCTATTTCTCTACGTAGTCCGTATTGAAGATCCATTATTGTTTGTACATTTCTTCCTGCAAAAGAAATAGTTTCACACATTATATCTAATTCTGGATCTGCTCCTACTGATGTGGGATTAGTAATCTTAACTATAAATTTATTTGGACTTGCTAATCCACGGGCCGCAATAACGGAAGTGAATCCATCTACATTAAACGCTAATGCCATTATCCGAATCTCCTTTTACTGTCAGCCCAAACTTTTGTCCGGGCTGCTTTTTTAAATCTTTCTAATGGAAGAAATATTGCAATTTCTTGTTCCTTTTCTTCTATTGGAATTACTTTCTTTCTAATATGATCAAATCTATATTTTTTAACAGTTGGTTCTATTTCTCTTATTTTTGCAATTTTTTTCCAATTGATTATTCCTCCACCAATTTTCGCATGAACTCTATCCAAAAGAATTGCACGAAATTTCGGTTGGAGGTAATGAAAATTCAACCCTGTAAATGTATCTTGGTCTGCTCCTATTAACATTATCATTGGAAATCTATCATAATAAGGAAGTATATCTCTATATTTTGGATTATAATGATAACAATATAACTCCCCTAAACTGGCTCTTTTATGAAAAATCGCAGGGTTAATTTTGATTTCGGATTCACGATAGAATTTGTTGGGATTAGTTGCGCTGAATTTGTTTCTAAGTTCTCCCTTCAATCCTTTAACTTTATCGTGGAACCATCGTGCAGACCGTTTTACTTCTTGTCCTACTTTTCCAGAACGAATAGTATCTGATAATTTATCCAATAAATCTGCCATAATATAGTTATTTATCTGGTTGTAAGTGTTTTTCTGTCATTATTTCAAAAGTCCATCCTTCTACATCACATACCTTCTTTGCGGCCTTCCATTTTGCTTCATTGACCAACCAAGTTTTGACTGCTCGGTTATATCTTCTTTTTTTCTTTAAGGTTAGATTTTCAACCAGAAGTTTCTTTGGAGGTTTGGTCTGAATATGTGGTTTGACTTCAATGAGAGTCCATCCTTTAGGTGATTGTATTAGAAAATCGGGAAAATACCTATGTCTTTTGTTGTCTATGGGAGAGATATAAGGAATTACGATTTCTTCACTGCTCCATTGAAGTATTTTTTTACTTGTATCACACCATTTCATGAATCGGAGTTCCATTAAACTACGATAAATAATATTAGTTGGATTCCCTTTATATTTTTTGGGATTCTTTATTTTAAATATACCTTTATAGCGTTTTCTCATGTCTGCAATAAATTTATCATATCCTATGGGATTAGGAGAATCATTACAAAACCATCATCATTATATGATGGTTGAATCATTTGAATCTAAAACCGCATTACACAAAGGGAAGAAAATTTCTTCTATTGCATTATATATTCCACCCAATTCTCTTACAACAACATTGTCTGCAAACTACGAAGGATTGGCAGGTGGGGCTACGAAAGCACTGACAGGATCACGATTGGGAGGAAGTTTTATACAAAATATAGGTGATACTCTTGCTGCATCATTTACAGGTATGGCAGATATATCAGGAAAACTTATTTCTAAAGCACCAATAGGAAAAGATATGATGGCAGCTGGTGCAGGGATGGCAGTAAATAATCACATGGCACTTGTATATCGTGGGCCAGGAGAGTTTAGAACTCATAGTTTCAATTTTAGTTTTTTTCCAAAAGATCCACCTGAAGCCGAAATGGTTAATAAGATAATTAATGATTTTAAAAATGGAATGTCTCCTACGTTAGTTTCGGTTTTGGGCAATGATGCTCCCAGATTAACTGCACCTTATTTTAAATCTCCCAGACAATATGAAATTACTTTTTTGTCTGCTGGAAAGAAAGAACCAAATCGCCATTTGTTCCAAATTAAAAAATCGGTGATACAGAGCATGACAATTAATCATGATCCTCAAGGAGTAGTTGGATTTCATAATGACGGTGCGCCAGTTCAGTCAACCATTCAATTACAATTTAAAGAACTTGAACATGTGATAAGTGCAGATAGTCCATCTGAAGAAGCACAGAAATTTGCAGCTGCAGTATCTGCTGCAGATCAGGCAACAGAAGTAGCAATTGCAAAAGCAGCAAATGAAGAAGCAATACAGGCAAATATTGCTACTGGAACTGGTGGCCCAGCGGGAGGAGCTTCTGATTATAGATTGAAAGACAATATTTCATTGTTACAAGAAGAAGGATTTGGAATTCCTAATATCTATTCTTTTAATTATAAATGGGATACAAAAATCACTTGGATTGGAGTAATGGCACAAGAACTGCTGGATACTGGATATTCTGATGCTGTAGGTATAGATTCAGAAGGATTTTATAATGTAGATTATTCCAAATTAGGATTCCCAATGATAGGAGTAAGACAATAAATGGCAAACTATTTTAGATCTATTCCATCTCTAAGTTACGATATTTGGGGAACGGAACCAAGAAATTATCAGACTGCAACTAATATAATGAAACGTGTGAAGTTCAAAAGAGAGGTAATTGAAGATCTTGCAGACTATTATCCATATTCTATCAAAGACGGAGAGCGTCCAGATATTATTTCTCATCAAAAATATGGGACTGTTGCATATGCATATTTAATATTGTTGATTAATGATATTACAGATCCTATATTTGACTGGCCACTATCCTCACAACAATTTGAACAATATATTACTAAAAAATATGGATCTGTGCAATCTGCTATGAATACTACAAAATATTATTATCAAATAGTTCGTGCAGAAGTGGCAAAAACTGGAATAAGTGAAAGAATTCCAGAAGTAAAAGTTATTGTTGATGAAACGACATATAATTCACTTGATCCTCCTGTTAAAAAGATAGAATCAGTATATTCGTGGGAAGATGAACTGAATAATAATAAGAAGGAAATAAAATTAATTAATACTGAGTTTGTTCAGGATATTGATTATCAAGTGAAACAATTTTTTGCATCTACGTAATAATGGCTGATAATAAAGGATTACAAACAGGAATTGATAGCTCTGTAACTAGTAATAGAGATTATCGCTCACCAGTTGTTGCTGGTGATTTTCGGTTATTAGAAGCAACAATTCTTTCTCCATCCAATCCAGAAAATAAAGTTATTTTAACTTCGGCAAATTTATTTGTTCAGTTAGAATTGTTTGAGGATTTATTTTCTAATGTGATCAAGGGAACTTTTGTGTTTCAAGACACTCAAGGATATCCTGAGCTCATTCCAATAATTGGAGATGAAACATTACTTATTACCTATACTACTCCAAGCGGAGAAGGGACTAAAGTTAAACTTACAAAAGATCCTTCTGATGATTTAGATCCTCTTTCTAAGAGTGAAGAGGTATTCAAATCACGATTTAAGGTATATGATATCATAGCAGTAGAGACAGGAGAGAGACATAAGATATACAAAATATTTTTTGTAAGTGAAGAATATATTTTTAGTACCAAAATGAAAGTGAGTAAGGGATATAAGGGGAAGAGATATTCTGAAATAACCAAAGATATAATGAAAAAAATTAATAAAAATATTTTACACGATTTTCAGAAGAAATTATTCATAGAAGAAACGGTCACTCCACAAAATGTGATGATTCCAAATTGGACTCCCTTTGAAGCGATTAATTTTTGTGCATCTCGTTCTATTTCTGGTGAAATTCTTGGTAAAGATGCGGAATCGGCTGATCCCACAACTCCACCTATTCCAGTTGGATCATTGTTCGTTTTTTATGAAAAATTAGGAACAGGTTTCTTTTATCAGTCAATTGAAAGTATGATTCTCAATCAAAAGAAACAGAAAAATGTTCCAATGTATCAATATGTACCTAAATCAGCTGGAGGAAGAAGTGAGAATACGGCAGTTGGATTTTTTGCAGTTGATCAGTATGAAGTTAAAAGTTCTTTTAAGACATTAGAAAATCTTGGATATGGAATGTATGGATCTAAACTTATTGCATATGATCCTATTCGGATGAAATATGATGTAGTGAAATATGATTATTATGATAAATCAAATGATCCTACAACCGAATCTCATAATGATCAAACAGGATCAACTCAATTACACGAAAATCCAACTGAAAAAAAAGATGATTCACAAAGAGTATTTGCAAATTTTATGGCAACTGATATAGGAAGTGATAAGAAACAGAATAAAACAATAAGTCAGAATTCCGATTATATTGGATCAAATGAATCACAAATTAAATTAGCAACAACAACTAAAGACCATGATGTTTTGTTTATTGCACCACCAGATGATACGATGTATTTTGGAAAGATTTCAAAAAAGAAAACGTTTAAGGATCAAGAGGCTAAATCAAATCGGGTAGAAAATTGGTTGTTACAAAGACATGCACAATTACATGAATTTGGAAGTATAATTCTTGCATTTACTACTGCTGGAAATTCATCCAGACATGTTGGAGATTTAGTAAAATTTGAAGTTCCATCTACAATTCCTATGGATGATCCAACCACACCTACTGCTGGGACAAGTCATCAACTTTATGGTGGATATTATATAATTTCAAAAATACGTCACTATATTAATAAGGATGAATATATGATGGATGTTGAATTAATTAAAAATTCTTTTGCTCAAAGATTAGGTGGACAAAAGACTGAAACATCTACAGGACAATAATGGCATCTACAGAATTTTTTCAAGGAAAAGACGGATATATCTGGTGGCACGGTGTTGTAGAAGATCGTAAAGATCCTCTATTTCTTGGTAGATGTAGAGTTCGTATTCTAGGGTGGCATACTGAAGATAAATCAGAATTACCTACTCATAATCTTCCTTGGGCACAAGCATTAATGCCGATTACTTCTGCGAGTCAGGTAGGAGTTGGACAGGCTCCAGTTGGCCCAGTTGAAGGAACATGGGTGATGGGATATTATCGTGATGGGGAACTTGCACAAGAACCTGTTATGGTTGGAACACTTCACGGAATTCCAGAACGATATGCAAGACAAAATACAGGATTTTATGATTCAAGATTAGATACTCCTGATAAGAATAGACAAGCAATGTCAGATAGTGGAAAATCTCTGTCTGGTGGAACTCCTGCTACTATGACTGCATTTCCTTTTCCTCCAAAAAATATTGAAACAGTTTCTGGCGGAGAAGTTAAGATAACGGAATATACGGATGTAGAAAGAAGATCTAAATCATTTTTACCTGGCCTTGCTGCAAATTCATGGGAACAATTTCAAAATCCAAGAAATATAAATGTTCCTACAACTTCTGTATATGCTCGTGGAGAGGATGATACTTCAACCAAAGTGAATACTACAGGTATTATTGCATTCAAGAATAGGAATCGTTTAGCAACAAATATAACATCGGCATTTAAACCTAATGCAGAATTACAGCAAAGAATTCCAGCTGGTGATTGGGATTCTATTAATAATGCAAGTCAGGATATTACAAAAATATCACAGCCCCCAAGTCCTTATGGTGCAAAATATCCATTCAATCATGTTTATGAATCAGAGAGTGGACACCTTATAGAAATTGATGATACTCCTTCAAAGGAAAGATTACATTGGTATCATCGGTCTGGAACTTTTACAGAATTTCATCCAAAAGGAATTCGTACAGATAGGACAATGGGACACCATTATAATATTGTGACAGGGAACGAAGAGACATATATTAGGGGAGCAGAGAAAAAAGCAGTATCGTTAGATTCAATTCAAAGTATAGGAGGAAAGGCTGAATTCGTTTCTGGCAAAGATATGAAGATTATGTCCGAAGCAGGAAATCTTACGATAGATGCAGGAACAGGAGTTACTACAGTTGCAGGAAATCATGTATTTATTGATGCAAAAAATGTATTAACCCTCAAGGGTGTTCAAATTATTCGTGATGATGATTCTGCTGTAGATGAAGTTAAGGGTGATTATGGACTTACAACTCAAGGAAAAACTGCAATTAGTGCAGGAGCAGTAGATATAGGTTCATCTGGATCTATGAGGGTAAATGCATTCGGGGGAAAATCTGAAACAATTGGAGGTGCATCGGAAGAAGTAATTGCAAATGTAGATGTTGCTCTTGGAAATTTAAATGCAAAATTGATAAAGGCTGCATTGGGAAAAATTGTTTTAGAAACGGTTGATGCAATTGCAACTGGTGGTATTCAATTGAATGTTGGGCCCGCAGGAGCAGCAGGAAAAGTTGAAATTGCAGCACCATTGGGAGATATAATTTTACAGACATTAACTGGAACAGGGGGGATTACATTACAAGCAGTTGTTGGGCCGATTTCTATTTCTACTCCAATGGCAGCAGAATTTGGGGGTGCATTAGGAACTACAGTAGGAACAGATGCAACTCCAATGACAGATGTTAAAGGAGTATCAGTAAATTTAGCAGGGTCAGGAGAACCGGCACTTCTTGGAAAAGCATTTTTGGATTTATTTAAGGATCATACACATCCAACACCAAATGGCCCGTCTGGCCCATTGTCTCCACAGTTTGCACCTAAATTATTGAAAACTATGTCAAAGAAAGTATTTTTGGGAGGATAAGATTATGCCCATAGTATCAGCAACATTTCAAGGAGAATTAGTAGGAATATTTGAAGTAGGGCCCGGAGGAAATCCATCTGGGAAACTTGTAGGAATGGATATTTCTAAAGCATATATGAATTTTGTTTCAACTGGAATGAATGCAGGAGGATTTCCATTTACTGCAATGCCAGGAACAGCTTCACTAGGATCTGCATTGGGAGATATTTTAGATAAAGAAAGTCCATCGGGTGCATTGACTGCACAGAAAATGGCAACCGAATTTGATTCTTGTCTTGCAACTTTTATGAGTGTAAATCAAACTGCAATCGTGACAACAGCAGGATTGCCGGGATTAATAAGTGAATTGGTAGATTTATTGAGTAAAGCAAATCCGTCTGCAACGATGTTTTGTCAGGGACTTGCAACTGCTGTCAATAATCATGCAATGTCGGCAATTGTATCTGGAATAATTCCGGGCAGTCCACCAATTCCCTTTACTGGCCCAATAAGTTAGGAAAATAATATGGATGTAGAACAGAAGAAAGCGGAGGTAAAGGGAGATATAGCAAGAGGGCCAGAGAATGTGGTCTTTGCAAGAATTGATATATGTGATGAGGTTCAACTTGCAGACTTAATGAAAATTCAATTTACCCCCTATTTAAGACAAACTGCAAAGGTTGCATCATCAAATAGCGGAACTGTTGGGAATGCTACCGATTCATTACATGAGGTTTGTATAAATTTAGCAAAACAACGGGCACTTTTACAGGGTGCTGTTGTTGGAGATGTAATTCATTTTAATATTGCAGATGAAAGCACATATAATACATCTGGAACATTAT